>Ga0105163_1000002_pt1 | contig 264925 bp, 262 predicted proteins | sample JNZ110809AmetaG_FD_81531 | JGI IMG/M metagenome (GOLD analysis project Ga0105163, IMG submission 81531) | Hot spring microbial communities from Jinze hot spring, China to study Microbial Dark Matter (Phase II) - JNZ 110809A | ecosystem: Environmental > Aquatic > Thermal springs > Hot (42-90C)... | reverse complement strand
CTTCTAGTGTGCCCGTGTACGTTACTACTATGACTCTGTCATCGAATACAATAAAAAGAATTGAAAGTATAAACTTTTCGTATAGAAGATCATGTGAACGGCTTCAACGAGAATACAATAAAAAGAATTGAAAGGTAAGGGCATATAGGGAGAAAGAGGCAAAAATCAAGCTACCATCTCTAAGTACGCTAAAGAAGTGAATACAATAAAAAGAATTGAAAGTAACGGTGTGTCGTGGTGTAGTGTTATGTATGTTTCTCCGGTCGAATACAATAAAAAGAATTGAAAGCGGAGAAAATATCAGATGACTACAACTACGTCTTTAAGCCCGGAATACAATAAAAAGAATTGAAGGTCACTTCACTAGTAGTTCTAGGTATGTGAAAGCTATTATGAGAGATAACACTACTACGTTTATGATGATTTCGAGTAGGCCTCTTACTTGTTTGCTTTTAACTCTCCTGTGCAGTAGAATCAATGACCCGGCGTATCCGTGAATCGTGCTGAAAGCGATTAGGATCACTCTTAATGCCCTATCACTATGAACTAGTCTCGCGTGGGGAACTAATCGTATACCCGGTACTAACAACTGGTATCCAGTTACGAGGTAAACTAGCCCCAGGACCAGGAGCGGTATTGAAGTGAGTTCAACTAGTAGAAGCGCGCATTTAAGAGTTCTGGCGCTCACGACGACTCCCTCCTCTCCACTATGTATTTCCATACATCTTCAAAGGAGATACGGTGATATGTAGCAGGGACGCCTAGTGGTATGATGTACATTGGTACCTCGTCAGGCATGACGCTGACTACCTCCCGAACCTGATCATCAAAAAACGCCCCAACGACAACTGTACCGTAGCCAAGTGCAGTAGCCATTAAGTAAACGTTCTGGCCGAGGTGCCCCACCTCCATTGGAACGTACCTTACTTTACCTCGTTCACCGTAAACTCTAGTAGTCCTCTCGAAAACAGCGCAGATAACAATGTTCACCGGCGCGCTTCTAATCCAAGGCTGCTGGAGGGCGGCATCGTACAATTCCCTCCTGTAGTCGCCTTCCTTTAGTAGTATGAGCGTGTGTTTGTGTACATGGTACTTGTACACGCCGGGCTTCAAGAAAACGCCGTTTTCAACTAAAACGCCTTTTTCACCGACAACCACATAGACCTCGAGTGGATACGTAGCACCTGCACTCGGCGACGTCCTGAAACCCGTTCTAGGATCAGTTATACCGTACGCAGCCCATAGTATCAAGGCGAGGTGCTCTAACTTAACGGGGTCACCAGTGTACTCCCTGATGCTCCTCCTTAGAAGCAGTGCTTCTTCAACGGTCATATTGCTATGAACCCTTGGTAATGGTAGCAGTATGTAGTGATCTTCTACGATCCGTGAAGGCTGTACTCCCGTGTACTCCACTGTTATAATAAGTAAGGATGTGTACACTACAATAAGTACAGAGACCACGAGTGAAACGAGTATATGAATATTACGCAAAACGCCCCCATTTAAAAAAATAAATTAGCGCGATAAAAACTCCACGCTACTTGCGTGATAGCCTTGCTGGTGGTTGAGGTATTTTCATGACGTTCTTTAACTCGCTTACCCTTTCAGATAGCTGCTCGATCACTTTTTTAGCTAATCCAGTCCCCCGATAGCCTTTACTGTAATACTCTTCAACGATGTCTTCTAGTTCCTTTACCGTGATGTTGACGGCCTTTCCAGCCCTCTCCCTGACCATCTCCATGATCCTTATAAGGGCTTGCTTTAAGTTTTCCTTTTCAACGAGTTTTATCCGCTCCCTCACCTCTCCAACCTTCTCTTCGATTTCTTTAACTATTTCACTTACTTTCTGTATTTCACCGCGCTGAATTCTAGCTCTCACCAACTCTCTAACCTGGACTGGAAGCACCTCCAATATAGTCCTTGCAGGCGGCTCACTGTACTCCACCGCGCTCCCCGTTAATGTACCCTCGACCTCCCCAATTACTTTGACGTATACCGACCTAACCAGTGCGTGATAAGCCCTCACGTAGAACCTGTAGCCGGAGACGGCATGCCTGAACGCGGCCGTCACATTACCTTCCGCGAGCATGCTCGTGGCGTTTGCAACCCTCTCATCGCCGATTACAAGTAGCTTTTCCGCTAGAGTAGTGTCGTAGTCTCTGCTTTTAGCGTATTCAACCGCGTTTACAAGTAGCCCCCTCAGCTCGCCGGCGGCGCTTATTACTGCGTTAACCGTCTGCTCGGTTATAGTGTCGTTTTCTCCTAAGTTAGCCCTAATTACCCTAGCTAGCACGGGGTTTGCGAAAGCCGGTGCATGGCTGTAGTGTATACTAGCGACGAACGCGTAGACAACTGCTTTTCTAGGCTCCGTTTCAGCTACGCTTATAGCTTTTTCTAGGAACTTGTCACCGCGTGTTAGCGTTACATTGGCAGCCGTTATGTTGTAGCTTATCTCCCACTGGAAGAGGTCGTACGTCATGTTCCTAATAGCGTATGCGAGTTCTAGCGCTTTTTCAAAGCTCACATTCAGCAATAAGCCTATTTTCAGTTTACCCCAACGCCCCGCTGTTTCGATCTCGGGCATGTTCCTAGCCCCCTCGGAAGGCACCTCTTGAGCTACAATAACAGCTGATATTGGCGTGATCAGCAGCGTTGCCAGCAGAGCTATGGCTAGTAAACCCATGTACTTCATATTTCACACCCATGTTGCTAATTTGCAGTAGTTAAAAATAAGGGACAACGCGAACTGCGCGTTGAAACAGTTTAGAACAATCGGGTACGGCGTTCCGGATCGGTCGTTCCAGCCGGGACGATCCACGACACGGTCTAGCCGGATTGCTCGAAGATTTTCTTAGCTCTTTCAATAAATCGTTTCCCGTGAACAATGAAGCGCTCATGTATGCCCTCACCTATTAAGGTTTCCTTTAATAGTGCCTTGACTTCGAACACAAGTCTTCTACCTTCACGCGCTACTAGCTTGGATTCAACCCTTATAGTAGAGCCTACTGGTGCCGGGTTCAAGTGCTTCACGTTCACTAATACCCCTACAGTGGTGTATTCTGGCGGTAGATATTGCTGAACGCACGCCATCGATGTTTTCTCCATGAAGGCGATCATCGATGGCGTAGATAGCACGGCGACGTCCCCTGTACCCACATGCTTAGCCGCATGCTCGTCCTTAACGGTATACTCTTCTACGCACACCGTGTTTAGGGGGATGTCAAAATCCCGGCCACTCACGTCTACGTCACCGAGTAAACGAAAAGTGTTCAACATTAATAAGCAAAAATGTAGTGCTCAAAGCAGAGCTAGAAAACTTAGCTTAAAAACCACTAGTTAGAGCACCCGTTTTCACCGAGACGTACCTTTCATATATCATTATAACCCTGTTCGCCTCGATAACGAACTCTACTGGGATTTTCACGCCAAGCCCGTACGCGTAGAAGAGAGCATGCTCACTCGTAAGCCTCTCGGGGTATATGGGTATCTGGGTTTTCCTGACAACGTCTTCTAGTAGTAAGGTACCACCTACTCGTTTGACTTTAAACCCAATCGTGTTCTTGAACCCCGTGTAGACTCCTTCAAGCCTCTCGAGAAGCTCTTCCTGCTTTATAACGTGCAGGGCCTCCTCGGGTTTACGCCCCAGTAGTAGCGTTAGAGCGTAAGCCCCAATAAGTGATAGTGGATAACCACTAGAATTCGATAGCACGGTGACCGCCACCCCTTCATCGGGTATGTAGCCCAAGTACGCCGTATAAACTAGGACTGAGCCGCTGTGACCCACGAGCTTTCTACCCTGGAAATCGTCGTGAATGGTTAATCCGTAGCCGTAGTAGCGGCTTGTCGGCGATTCGTACGGTAACTTCACGTGCGGTGTTTCCATCAGCTCGATGAGCTTGCTCCCAACAAGCTGTGTATCCCCGTACCGGCCTCTGCCGATCATCGCCTTGGCGAACTTTAATAGATCTACCGCGTTGCTAAATAACCCTCCATCCGCGCTTATACCAAATATCGGCTCTACCTTGATGAGCTTGCCGTCCTGGCTCACGTTATAGGGTGTTGCTCTATCAGTATCTTTCAAGTACTCTTCCCTGGTAAAGTAGCTTTTATCCATTCCTATCTTGTCGAGCAAGTTCCGCTTAACGTACTCCTCGTACTTCAATCCCGTAACCTTCTCGATGATCTTACCTAGCATTACGTAACCTTCGTTTAGGTAAAACCACCTCTCACTGGGTTTGAATAAGATCCAGTCCTCGTAACCTTCCATGAAAGCCAGTACACTGTCTGGTGCCGATATGGGCAACCAGATACCCCCCAAACCATAATAGCTATTAATTAGTGCCTCGGCATAACCTAGTGCCGGTATGCCGGAAGTATGCGTTAACAGGTGATGAATCGTGATATTGCCTGCTTTAATAGTGCTTACGTACCTATTAACGGGGTCGTCAACGCTTAGAAGCCCTTTTTCATAGAGTTGCATTACCGCCAGAGCGGTGAACGCCTTCGTCACCGAGCCTACACAGTAGTTCGTATATGGTGTTGGTGGCTGAGAGAACTCCACGTCTTTAAATCCAAAACCCTTCGTGTAAACGATTTCATCGTTTTTCAATAAAGCTATCGATAGACCCGGCATCCTGTACTTAGAAATCCTTTCGAGAATGAACTTCTCGAGGGAGTTAAAAGACATAGCTGAAGCCCCTAGCTTGAGTTAGTGAACTTGTAGCTTAAAACCACTAGCTGAGGTATTGAGATCCCGTTGACGGGCAACGACTTCAAGCTTATAATCCACCAGGAATGAATATGGTTATGATGGGTGGGCCCGTAGTCTAGCCTGGTTAGGACGCCGCCCTCACACGGCGGAGGTCCGGGGTTCAAATCCCCGCGGGCCCACTAAGAGGCCGTGCATACACTTCTGCGCACTTTCTCCAAGACGTGCAGTGCGCGTATTGCATGTGGTGGTATGCGCGGCTACTAGTACGCCTCGCTCGAAGCGGTAAAACTCCTCGGAAACCACCTTACAGCGCCTTCAATACGCTTTCGACAATCTTTTCGTGCTCTCCAGCAGCGAACTCGATTACACTGAGCTCTTTGAAGCCGTAAAGCTCTAAGATACCCTTAATTACCGACCCAGCGCGTGGACCCCAACCATGGGCCGCTAACACGATTACCCTCTTACCACTTAGAGGGGTTTTTCTTGAAAGGAGCTCGGCTAGGAGCTTTGCGATCGGAAAAGCATCCGCGTCATATGCCGAAGTCGCTATTACTACGTACTTACTGTCGTAGACATCTGCAACAACTTCACTGATGGGGCTACGTTCTATGTCGTTAAAGCCGTAAACTACCACCCTTAGCCCAAGGGATTGCAGTTTTTCTATGAGGGCATTAACGGCCTTTTTAACGAAGCCGTACATAGACGTATACAGCACTATTATCTTAGACTCTTCTACCTCGCCCAGACTCCACTTCAAGTACAAGTTTACAAATTCCTTTACGGATTTGTCTCTGGCTGCTAGTCCATGCGATGGTAGTATGTATGCCGGTTCAATTCCTACTGATATCAGTTTTTCAATGTTCTTGCTAACCCAATGCCTGTAGAAGCCTATTATGTTTGCAAAGTACTTGAGCATAAGCCACCGGTACCTGCCCCTCTCATTCCCGTCAAGCTCGTCATAGTAGATCTGCGCGTAGGACCCGTAGGATCCGAACGCATCGCACGTTAATAGGGCGTTAAGTTCCTTGATGTAGCTCATCATGGTCTCAGGCCAGTGAAGCCACGGCGTGTGGATGAACCCAATCGTGTATTCTCCCGTGCTGAGCTCGTAAAGATCACTTATGGACTGGAACTTACCAGTATACTGGTAGAACCGTTTCAGCATCTTATCGGCAAGGGGGTGTCCCAGTACCGGTGAGCCCGTTTTCTCAGCTAGCTGCTTAACCACTCCGCTGTGGTCGGGTTCCACGTGGTGCACGACTATGTACTTGATGTCCTTGAAGTCTGTTATCTTACTTATTGCATCGAGGTATAAGTCTGTAAATAAAGGCTTCACTGTGTCAAAAACTACCGCTCCGCTGCTCGTTGTAAGGACATAGGAATTGTACGTTACTCCTTCGGGTATTTCCCACATCCCTTCAAAATACTTGGTTTGCCGGTCAATAGTCCTAACCAAGTAGAGGTCTCTTGCAATCTTGGTAGTAATAACATTGTTCAAGGCTCGTCCACCCCCATGCATGCTCATAGTTACGAGGCAAAATAAGCAAGACTTGCATAGATGGCTATCACAGCCACGAAGTAGAGGTCCTGTTGCTATTTTTAGCTACTACATGAGTATCCCCCTACTTCTTGTTTCCCCACCCGTCCGATCTCATCCCTCACAGGGGGATTCGGAGAAGGCCCGGGCCTCCGCGTACGCGTATACGGCGTTCAAAGCGCCAGCTACGTCCCTATCGCCCTAGGAAACTGCACTTACAACTAAAAGCCTCGTTGCTACAGTGTGAGTTTAGTAATCACTAATCACTATGTTAACTTTTCTGTAGTTCTCCGGCACGCCTTTAAGCGCTTTTAATATTCCTTTAATAGTGGATTTGATGATGTTCTTAACGAAGGGATTTAAAGGCACGCTAGAGCCATCTACCGAGACCTCGACGCCGGATACCACGGGGCACCATCCCGCACTCCCTTTAAGATATGAGATCACGAGCTCTTTGCAGGACGCGAAACCACATGTTCTACAGTTTGTTTGAGGCGTCTGCCTGTAGAAGAAGTCTATAGCCCTCTTCTCCACTAAGTCCACTAGTCTGTCTTCATCTCCTACTTTTACAAGAACTGTGTTTTCCGGCAAGCGGCTCATAGCCACTATGCTAGCTCGCGAAACGATGGCTATCACGTTAGTCATATCCCCACCCAGCCTATTCAAGTCGTCCTCTTCGCGAACGACTACCACGACGTCGCCTAGCTTAGCCGATTTAAAGCCTTCGACCACCACTATTGGAGCCCGAGTCATCACTAAGGCGTTTTCGATCGCGTCATTGTGATTCGCAACGTAAATTACTGCGAGTCCCGGAGACGAGGCAACAACCACTTCTGCGCCGCTTTCAAGGTACTTCTCTGTGTCCTTTTCTTCTAAATCTACACCACCACTGCAATGTTTAATAACGTTTACCCTGTAATTGCGTGTTCTCAGGCCTCTAACTACTCTAGTAGCAACAAGTGTTTTACCCACTCCCGATTCCAATGAGACTATGCGAAGCACGTAGGGCTGTGGCATAATGGCTCACTTCACCTCCAAAATCACGAATCGGCTTTTTTAACTATTAACACAGCTGATTGCTGCTACCCGATGAGGGGGTGAGAGCCTCGTAAAAGTGGTGTGGGGTGTCAGGGCTACCCCTGAACGCCCTTAAGCCCGATGAGGACCCGAGTAGGATGCAGGAGGACCAAGATGAAGCAATGAAATCAACCTGTGTAAACTGGTATAGGGGCTGAACCCCTACATACTATATGATGTACTTTAAGAATGTCAGTAGAAGGGTGGTAGCCAGCAGTATGAGCGTGTACTTGTAAGACCTTTCAATGGTGATAGTAGCCTTTACGGGTGTTCGAAGCCTCCAGTAGCAGTACTCTTCGAAGTAGTCGCCTACTTCGAGTAGCTGGCGAATAGTTACACGGAGAGGTCTTTTTCCATAGTACTCTACTCTTAAATTACCTATAGTGAACGAGTCAAGAGCGTCTTTTAAATAGCGAGGTATTAGTACCCACAGTAGTAGCGGAAGGGTGGCGGCCCTTCTACCCTGTAATAGGTATATAGTGTTGTAGATTTCCGCTGGTGAAATTATTGTGAAGGAAAACACGGCGGCCGAAACAGCACCAGCAATGTTCATCGCGACTTCTAACACCTGAAGAGGTGTAGCCCCCGTGGTTATTAATGAGAATGAGTATACTACAAGCGCTACCACGAAACCCGTAAACAAGGAGAGCTCTAACACGGAGGTAGCCCAATCTTTACCGGGATAGATTAACCCGAGGAAAATTACCAGCACGAGTATAGGCGCCTTTACGGGGCTTTTCACCGTATAGAGTACTATTGACAATATAAAAACAACCTTAGAGAGAAAATGCGCCCTTCTATAACCAGTATCACCAACCGCGAAGAATGACCTGTAAATCAATAGAAGCAACCAGTTCACTAAGCCCACTGAAGACCCCTACGCCGGCCCGAGTCGAATTACCGTGTCAGCCAAACTCATTACCTTCTCATCGTGTGTAGCGACTACAACCGCCTTCCCTTTGTCCAAGAGTAGTTGGAAAGCCTGTAGAACAGAGCTGGCGTTCTCAGCGTCAATGCCACCGAAAGGCTCGTCTATGAAGTAGCCATCGTGATCTGCGAGGCACGCGGCGGCTATACTCACCCGTCTCCGTTCACTATTGCTGAGCTTTGTGACGGGCCTATCCAGGATGTGCTTTATTTTAAGTAACTCGGCGATCTCCAGGACTTTGTTTTCGTTACCACGTGCGGGGATCATGAGCTCTTCGCGCGGCGTCGTCTTCGAAAAGAAGAGAAATGTGTTTTCCGGTACGTATATCGCCGTGCCATACCTCTCCACGGACCCTCTCGTAGGCTTCAGTATCCCCGACCCGAGCTTAAGTAGGGTTGTCTTGCCGGATCCATTGGGTCCTGTAATGCACGTTAACACACCTCGTTGAAGGCTTTCCGTGAAGTCCTTTATAATGTAGCTATCTCCCGTGTATCTGAACGACACGTTTTTAAACTTCACGAACACGCCCCTCTCTACGTGCTTTTTTAGACTTGTCAATTTCATGCCTTGTTCTTCTGCCTTGGATCTTGACCATGGACCGTGATACTTAACAATTCCACCTTCCAGTATTAGCATATCGGGCTCTAAGAACTCCCAGTATGCTGGATCGTGATCTGCCACAATGATGCCCATTTCCCTACTACGTGCTACCTTTACGTAGTGTTTGACCACTCTTCTGGCTTCCTCGTCTAGATACGTCAACGGCTCATCGAGGACGATCAACCTAGCCCTCTTTATCATTGTTTCGAGCCAGAGAACCCGCTGAACCTCCCCAGCGCTGAGAGTGTACGTAAGCCTATTCACCAGCCTGGAGGAACCCAGCGGCGCGAAGTCTGCATCAGTACAATTTACGCCAAGTTGTGCGAGCACGTGGCAAACCTCGGTGTATACCGTGTAGCCGACAAACGCGTACCATAGTTCTTGCGGAATGTACGCTATTGAGTGGTACACTTCTTCGGGTTTCATTTCGAGGATGCTCTTACCTTCTAGGAGTACTTCGCCCTCTAAATAACCACCAGCAGCTTCAATGGTCCCCGTTACCACCCTTAGGAGAGTTGTCTTTCCGCTACCGGATTTCCCGGTTACTAGGAGTGCTTCACCTTTTTTAAGCTCAAAGCGTACATCCCTGAGTTCAAAGCTACCCGGATAACCACACCTTTCTATCCTAGCGCTGAATAACGGTACCAATCACCAAACACCGTCATCACCATTAGTTAAAGTGTTGAGTACAATATAAGGATGTCAATTATACTGGGCTTTAGACTCAACGGAATTAACTCCCCTTCATGTTAAGCTGGGCACTCCACCTGGATAAACATAATTAACGTAACCACTGCCTATTTATAAGATGGTTACGGCCGAGGCGGCGACCCGTGTTCAATGGGTTTAAAGTAATACTTACAGGGGATGAGAGCCTGGTCAGCACTTACCATAGGACCTACTTGGGGTTCTCCTCCGGGCTTCCCATGGACGTCTTACCGGCATTATTAGGTCCACTACTATTTCCATGTGAAAGCGATGAGCACGGCAGAATGAAGACCACACAGTATGGTCTTTGTAAGATTGAAGCCTCATTACTTGATTCCGGTTTTTCGAGCGACGAAGTCGCGATTATCGACCCTAGAAAACTGGATAGGGCTGTGGGGCCAGGTACGAGAGTCGTCGGCATAAGCGTTCTAGACCCTCTCGGTATAAACTACGGTACTGCACTACTACGCGTGGTCTTGAAGCTCATGGGTATCGAAACAAGGCTTCAATCCTACATGTCATGGGCTACCATGAAGCTACTAACTCACCCAGCAATACTCGAGAACCGAGAGAGGTTAAGAATTGTTGTAGGTGGGCCGGGTGTATGGGAAATAATCGATACTGGGCTTCAGAGAAAACTTGGAATAGACAGTATCGTAGAAGGCGAGGGCGAGCTGGTCGTGCCAGAGTTGTTTAAGAGGGCATTGAGCAATGAAAGCCTTCCCAGCTACGTCAAGGGGCCTCCTGTACCAGTGGGCAAGATACCCGTAATTAGAACGCCCTCTCGAGGTTTAGTTGAGGTGTCTAGAGGTTGTGGTCGTGGATGCAAGTTCTGTAATCCAACGCTTTTGATGTACAGGGTCATACCCCTTGAAAAGGTGTTGCAGGAGGTAAAAGTAAATGTTCTAGGTGGGGAGAGCAAGATAACGCTTCATTCAGAGGACTTCTTTAGGTATGGTTCTTCGAGCCTCCACCCGCGGAGGGAAATGGTTTTGAAACTCACGGAGACGGTGTTAAAGGTTCCCGGCGTAGAGAACGTGTCAGTAGATTTTGCAACAGCCTCAACGGTTGTTACTGATCCGTGGCTGGTTAAAAAGGTGGGCGATATGCTCGGGCTCGGCGAAAGCAATTATTCAATAATCCAGTTGGGAATTGAAACCGCGAGCCCGAGGCTTCTTCAAGTGATAGCGCCCGGTAAGCCGAAGCCGTTCACCCCGGATGAATGGCCTAAGATCGTGGAAGAAGCCATTTCTATTCTCAACGACGCTGGGTGGTGGATCTGCGCTACCCTCATTGTGGGCTTACCGGGCGAAAGCCCCGATGATGTAAGAGCGAACCTAAAGCTCGTTGAAAGGCTTGAACCGTACAACGTGTTCGTGTTTCCACTGCCCTTTATACCGAGCGGTAGTTTGAGGAAGGCGAAAGGTGTATTTACACGCGACTTGCTACCTACACACGATAACCTGGAACTGATATTTGTAGCGGTCTACGACGCCGTAAAAAAGATCAGGAAGCTTTCAGCGAAAATGGTCGCATTCGCTCCGTTGATAATTAAGCAGGTACTTGGAGGACTGCTTTACTTTGCGGCATCCGTGGGGTTGAGAAGATTGCAACGGAATGTACTTGATTTAAGCAGGACGTTCTTGAAACGGCACGCTCCGAGGTAAACACGCATGCCCTACTCACTTCCCGGCAACGCCGACTTCTTTAATCCATAACGAGGGTGCGGCGGCAGGGCCTATGATCTCCAGGTCTTTGCCCACTCCGAGGAGGCCTTTGGATAGCCACTCGTAGATGTTTCCTCCAATGACGACCCCCTTAACGGGTTTCACCACTTTTCCCCGCTCAACGAGCAGACCGTGCGTAACAGTAGCCTTGGTGCTACCCGTCACAGGATCGCTCATCCAGTAACCTATAATCTCGTGAACCACTATGCCCTTAGAGATGTCGCGCACGAAGTCCTCTAGGGAGCCTTGACCTGGATTCACCAGCATGTTTGTAAATCGGGGTGTTGGCGGTGCTGCCGGATACTGCCTGAACCCGTTACCAGTAGGAGCGGTGTTCATCCTTCGTGCCGTGTAGTAACTGTGAAGAATCGACTTAACCACTCCTTTCTCGACCACGGGCTTAGTGGTAGTAGGTACCCCTTCATCATCAAAAGGCGCAGTGCCAGCGGCCATCTCGATGCTCGGGTCATCGGAGATCGTTAAGTCCTCGTTGAAGACCAGCTCACCCAACCTACCCTTTAAGGGACTTCTGTTTTCAAGAATATTTAATGCGGAGAACGCTGGCGCGAGACTATATGTCAGTATTTCACCTACAGTCTCTGGTACCAACACCAAGTCGTAGTTACCCGACTCTATTGGCGAGGCATTCAAGAAGAGGAGCGCGAGCTCCCCGTTTCTTAAAGCCTTGTCTTCGAGCTCCTTGATGTCAAGCTTCCTCTTCCAATATGCAAACGTCTTGTCAGCTATAGCGCCGCCTTTCATCGTGCTGAGTGAAAGCCAGAGTACCACGTTACTACACCTAACGCTTCTCTCGACACCGTGCGAATTGATTACCACGATTCTACTCTCACGTACACTGAAAGACCCCTCTACGACGCTGGCTTTCTCAGCTCCGCTGCGCAGAGGTGGTTCTTTAAACGCATCCATGGCTTGCTCAAGTACCTCAACCAGCTCCTCTTCGCTCATGGCGGCTACTTTATCGTCGTAGCAGGAAACCTGTTTGGTTTCGCGGAGCTCGACGGGGAAACCACTCCAGTAGGGATCTTCCGGCGACGATTTCGTAACAGAGTAGAGCTTTTCGAGTATTTTGTCTACGTCGCCGTCTAAGGTGTTCGTCCTAACACCTCCAATCCTCTTATTGAACGCTCCACGCAGGCCTATATCGTAGTCTTCGCTTACAACGCTATCTATAATCATGTCACTCGCGACGCTGAATTGCTTTGATATGGTGTGAACAGCGTATACCTCCACCTCCGCGAGGCCCTTAGTTACGGCTCTTCTAACTAGTTGTTCGAGTTTGCTTAGCGTTTTAACCACCTCCGATTATGAAACCTCTAACTCTTACGTGAGGACCCCCGTCACCGACCCTTACCGTTTGTCCATCTTTACCGCAACCACCGAATACGCTTGTTCTAACTAGGAGGTCCTTTCCCACCGCATCAACACTTTTAAGGGTTTCGAGTATTAGCCCGGATAGCATGACGCCTTTAACCAGCTTAGCTGGCTCTCCGTTTTCGACGATATAACTAGGTCCACTGGTGAACGTGAATGCCCCTGTAAGCGGGTTCACCTCCCCACCCAGCGCGCCCAGGCCTTTAACGTATAATCCTCTCCTCATATCCCTGATCATCTCCTCGGCACCCCAGTCAAGGGGCTCCATGTACGTGTTCGTTTGGCGTACGAGTACAGGGTACCGGTAGCTCATGACCCTGGCATTACCCGTTGGCTCCCCATCCAGGAGCTTCGCTGTAATGATGCTGTGCAGGAACTCCGTTAACACCCCGTTCTTGACCACGTGGACCTTTCTCTTCGGCGTTCCCTCATCGTCGTAGGGTACAAAGTCCCCTCCATCAACTAGCCCTTCATCGGCTATGGTGACGAGCTCGCTGGCAACTCTTCCGCCTATTTTACCCCGCAATACACTACCACCGGCGAGCACCGTATCGCCCTCCGACGCGTGCCCAAACGCCTCGTGAAGCATTAATCCAACCATGTCGTTGTCGAGAACTATGTCATACTTACCGGGCTTGGCGTGACCCGCTCTTGCCGTGTCTACTACGAGCCTAGCTCTCTCTGAAATCCAATCATCCCACTTAAGGCCTTTAATGAGCTCCCAACCGGCAACGCCAGATTCCTGGTCGTAGAGCGTTTCGTAGGTGCCCTCGACGTGTGCTACCAATCTCGCGGAAACCCCGAGCATTTTCTTCGAGTACTCTACATGGTCTCCATTACTTGAAATATACACTCTACGATCAGCTTCATACCCGTACCTGAGGATAACGCTTGCTACCCCCTTAACGCTCCTAGCCACGCTGTCCATGCTTTTCAGTAACTCGATTTTTTCCGAGAAGTCTACGTCTTCCGGGTCAACGTTAAAGCGCGAAGAAGCCTTACCTTTTAGAGTAGGACGTCTATAGAAGTCCACTTGAATAGAGTGCTTCGAAGAGGCTTTAGCTACCCTGTACGCGCGCAGAACAGCCTCCTTCACACCAGCTTCTTCGAGAGAGTTAGTTGAAGAGTATCCAACGGCTCCTTTAACAATGACCCTCACTCCAATACCTTGGTTACTGTTTATCGATAGTTCTCTAACGACCCCGTTGTCCAACACGACGAGCTCGCTGTAGTACCTTTGAACTCTAGCATCTATGAAGTCTGCTCCGAGCTCATCACGCAGTGTGACGAGGATGCCAGGATCAAGCAAGCCAGACCCCACCGTAATCACTAATAAGCTGAAGTTTATATATGTAATCCGCAAAGTGTAGGGTATGTTGAACACCTTAGTTAAACGGCTAAGTAACGTTGACAGCGCTGTAGAGGAGGTTGAAACATGGACCCTGGAGACTTGGATGACAAGTTATGGGTTTTGAAGCAGTCACTCTTAAAAGTCGTAGTTAAGCTCGGCTTACCTGTCGGCTTAATGCAAGCATTCCGGGTAATTTACAATCTTGTCGACATGTACTGGCTTGGAAACTATAGTACCCTAGCGCTCGCGGGTGTAAGTGTGGCGTGGCCTATCATATTCTTAGTGTTGGCAACCTTCTTCGGCATTTACGGTGCCGGTACCTCTCTAGTGTCCCAGTACTGGGGTGCACGGGAGTACACGAGCTCCCTGAAAGTTGCCGGCCAGCTATTGCTGTTCACCATCACGGTGGGCCCGTTGATATCAGCGCTAACTATAATCAGTACCCCTTACATACTCGTATTGATAAACGCACCCGCCGAAACCAGGACCCCCGCTTACGATTACGTAAGCATTCTAGCTATGGGTGTACCGGTCTTCGGCGTGCTAGAATCCATTACATCGGTTTACATGGCATCGGGCACTCCATTTCTACCGCTCGCCCTTAGGTCCCTGGGAACGATGCTTAACATCGTCCTAGATCCATTACTCATTTACGGCTTACATGGGCTACCGGAAATGGGAGTTGCAGGCGCAGCATTAGCGACCGTGCTTAGTGAACTAGTCGCAGGGACAGCCGGCTTGGTTTACTTCTCGTTAATGGGCGTTAAGGGTATAAAGATGAGTTTTCACCACATCAAACCTGATTTACAACTTTTAAGGCTCATGGCCAAAGTGGGCTTGCCGATTTCAGGAGCCGCTCTCGCGGAAGCATCCGGGTTTACGATGCTAGCCGGTATCATCAGCTTAATGGGTAGTAAGGCGCTAGCCGCGTGGAGCATTGGCGATAGGCCTTTCGGCGTTATAACGATCATCACGGCTGGGTTGCTTACTGCCTGCTCCGTGATAGTCGGCCAGAGCCTTGGAGCCGGGCTACTCGGTAAGGCCAGGGAATCGGCTACGAGAATACTCGTATACGAGGTCATCTTAACATCTCTAATAATCACGCCGCTAATCGCTCTAAGAACGTACATATCTTCGGCGTTCTCGCCGCAAGACATAGAGGTCTCGTCTTACGCTTCAGACTTCATGTTGTACATGGGTATTTCGATAATACCACTATCAATGCTTGAAACGGCAAGGGCCATTGCCAATGGGAGTGGCCACACCAAGCCGGTAATGTACCTGAGCGTCCTTAGACTCTGGGTTTTAAGAAACGTTCTAGCATACGTATTTGGACCCGGCCCGCTCAAAATGGGCGTTAAGGGGCTTTGGATTGGGATGGCTATAAGCAACGTAGTAACCGGGCTAATAGCTCTGACATGGACCATGAGGTATACTTGGTTAAAACCAGTGATAGGTAACACGAACGGTGCCCGGAAAACTAGGATCTAAGCTTATAAGTGTGCTTTTCTATAAATCCTCCATGATGCCGTTGGCGAATGCCTCGGTATCGCTTCACTGGGTTTAAGCCTTCAAGAATCGTAATAGTGTAAGTACATGCTAATACGTGTATAAATGAAAACATTTAAATACTACTTCCCTTCCCTAAGTGGTAAGGGGATAGAGCATTGTCACAAGTAAAGATTGATTGGGGTTCTTTAGCTGTAAAACTCCACAAGTTGTACGGTGGCAAAATAGAAACGGTCGCTAAGGCCCCTATCACGAGGTTCGAGGACTTTAACATCTGGTATACGCCCGGCGTTGCTGAACCGTGTAGAAGAATACAGAAAGAAGGTGAAGACGCGTCTTTTGACTATACTTGGAGGTGGAACACTGTCATAGTTATTAGCGATGGTACGAGAGTTCTAGGACTTGGCAACATAGGCCCGGCAGCTGGTTTACCGGTCATGGAGGGCAAGTGCCTGCTCTTCAAGTACCTTGGTGGAGTAGACTGCTTTCCACTGGTTGTACGTGAGAAGGACCCCGACAAGCTCGTGTACATAACTAAAGCTCTGGAGCCCAGCTTCGGAGGCGTAAACCTGGAGGATATAGAATCGCCAAAATGCTTCTACCTCCTAGAAAAGCTACAAGAAGTGCTGGACGTCCCCGTGTGGCACGATGATCAGCAGGGGACAGCCCTAGTATCCCTTGCCGGCTTGATCAGCGCCCTCAAAATTGTTGGTAAGAAGCTGGACCAGGTGAAAATAGTACTATTTGGTGCAGGGGCGGCAAACATTTGCACGTACAGGTACTTAAAGGTTGCAGGAGCTAATCCCAAGAACATCGTGGTAATAGACTCTCAGGGCGTTCTCTACAAGGAAAGGCCCGATGTGGAAGAGATGAAAACATCTAATCCGTGGAAGTACCAGATCGTGCTGGAAGCGAACGAGGAAAATGTCAAGGAAATACCAGATGCCTTCAAAGGCGCGGACGTGGTCATAGCGGCTTCCCGGCCAGGTCCGGGCGTTATCAAGAAGGAATGGGTTAGGTTGATGAATAAGGATGCAATCGTGTTCTCCGAGGCCAACCCAGTACCCGAGATATGGCCATGGGAAGCGAAAGAGGCAGGTGCAAGAATAGTTGCTACCGGTAGAGGAGACTTCCCCAACCAGATAAACAATAGCCTTGGCTTTCCGGCAGTCTTCAGGGGGGCGTTTTCTGTGAGAGCTAGAAAAATGAGCGACGAGATGTTCTTGGCTGCCGCGTACGCAATAGCACGATACACCGAAGAGACGGGCATTCATGAAGAGAGAATAGTCCCACGAATGGAGGAAACAGAAATGTATGTGAGGGAGGCTATGGCGGTTGCCGAGAAGGCAATCGAACTAGGTTACGCTAGAAGGAAGATCTCGAAATCGGAGCTCGAAGCGGAGATCAGAGAGCTCATCGAAAGGCCCAGAAAAGAGATGGAGGTATTCATTAAAGCCGGCTTAATAACGTTATACCCAGAATACAGAGAGCTAAAAGCTTAAACCTCAAAGGTGCCCGTATTGGCGGGTTTTCAGGAGTTCAGAGACGTTATTGAGAAAGCGGCCATCGAGGCCATCGAGAGAGCGGCTATATACATACCTCCCGACGTGAAGGAAGCCCTCATGAAGGCTTACCGGGAAGAGACGAGCGAGCTGGCCAGGTCTCAGCTCGCAGCGATATTGAAAAACATAGAACTTGCCGAGAAATTCAAAAAGCCTGTATGCCAAGACACGGGATCCATATTTTACTATGTTACGGTCGGCTACGAGTTCCCCGGTTTAAGGGTACTCAAAGAAGCGCTCACAGAAGCGACGAGAAAGGCAACTAAGGTAGTTCCGCTCAGACCGAACACAGTAGATCCGATCACAGGCAAGAATCCCGGTGACAATACAGGTAGGTACATGCCTTACATACACCTAGAACTAGTTGAAGGAGACAAGTTAGAATTCGTCGTTGTACCTAAGGGAGGAGGCTCCGAAGGCGTATCATACCTCGAACTACCTCCACCGGGTGAAGGTGTTAAAGCCATTAAACGCGCCGTGGTAGACGCCGTTTTGAGAGCGGGCTCCATGCCCTGTCCACCGACAATCGTCGGCGTGGGTGTCGGGGGAGGAGCAGACGTAGCCATCTACTTAGCTAAGAAGGCTGCGTGTGTGAGGAAACTAGGTACTACTAACCCGGACCCCACCTTAGACAAACTCGAAAAAGAGCTATATCACGCTCTAAACGAACTAGGCATAGGTCCCATGGGCTTAGGGGGGAAGTACACGGTGCTCGCAGTGCACATAGATTACGCGCACAGGCACCCTGCAGCAATGCCCGTTGCCGTCGCCTTCGTGTGCTGGGCCGTGAGGAGGGCTACCGTAAAGGTGTATCCCGATGGAAAATACGTAGTGGAGCAGTAAGGGGTGTTAGTTATGGTCGAGTATAGGCTCAAAACGCCTCTCTCAGATGAGGATGTCAGAAGGCTAAAAGCCGGGGACATAGTGTACCTCACAGGCGTAGTTGTAACCGCCCGTGACGCTGCACATAGGAGAATGCTAGATTACCTAAAAGAGGGTAAACCGGTTCCAGTAGACTTGAAGGGAGGCGTAATATACCACTGCGGCCCCGTCGTCCAGAAGGTTAACGAGGAATGGAAAGTCGTTGCTGCAGGCCCCACTACGAGTGCTAGAATGGACCTCTACGAAGCCGACGTAATAAAGAACTTTGGCGTGAAAATGGTTATTGGAAAAGGTGGGATGGGCGCGAGAACCGCCCAGGCATGCAAAGAGTACGGAGCCGTATATGTGTACTTCACGGGCGGGGCAGCCGTTCTAGCCGCTAACGCTATAAAGCGCGTCTTAAAGGTGGAGTGGCTCGATCTAGGAATACCTGAAGCTTTGTGGGTTCTCGAAGTAGAGGACTTTGGGCCACTGCTAGTCACGATAGATAGTGCAGGACGTAACATAACGGAGGAAGTCGTGGAGCAGGCTAAGCGTAAGCGCGAAGAAGTGCTCAGAAAACTCGGAGTTGCATAAAGCCATTTTACCCGGTCCCTCTTAATTGCAACAAGTACACCTAGTCCAGGGGTCAAGGCGTGAACAATGTAGAAGAACCGCGCATAGGCGTTTTCGTGTGTCATTGCGGCCTCAACATCGCGGGGACGGTGGACGTGAAGAACGTCGTAGAAGAGGCTTTAAAGCTTCCAAATGTAGTCCACGCGGAAGACTACGTCTACATGTGCTCTGCGCCCGGCCAAGAATTAATTAAGCGCGCCATAGCCGAGAAGAAGCTTAACGCCGTCGTTGTAGCTGCATGCACGCCTACAATGCATTACGAGACCTTTGCGCGGGCAGTCGAGTCAGCCGGCTTAAACAGGTATAAGCTTGAAATGGCAGTAATAAGAGAGCTCTGTAGCTGGGTTCACCCGGACAAGAAGCGCGCTACCGAGAAAGCCATTAAACTCGTTAAAGCAGCAGTAGTAAAAGCGGCTAGGAACCAGTCTTTAGAGCCTGTGAAGGGTAAGGTTACCCGGAAAGCACTCGTAATCGGCGGGGGAATAGCCGGAATAACGGCCGCGCTGGATATCGCTAGTACTGGTATACCGGTTATTCTCGTTGAGAAGAGCCCGACGATCGGCGGTAAAATGGCGATGCTTAGCGAGACCTTTCCCACGCTCGATTGCGCGCAGTGCATATTAACACCTAAAATGGCGGAGGTGGCCAGGCACCCCCTGATCAAGATCTACACCAACGCCGAGGTAACAGACATAAACGGCGTTGTTGGGAGCTTCAGAGTAAGGATTCTACAGCGTGCTAGGTACGTGAAAGTAGAGGATTGCAGGCTCTGCGGGTTCTGTGAAAGAGTCTGCCCCGTCAAGGTACCAAGCGAGTTTAACAGAGGGCTTTCCGAGAGGAAGGCCATCTACATACCCTTCCCTCAGGCTGTGCCCTCGGCCTATGTGATAGACAGAGCTAATTGCAAACACTGGATAGATGGCTGTGACCGGTGCTTAAAGGTATGTCCAACTAAGGCAATAAACTTTGATGACAGCGATAAGCTAATGGAAGAGGAAGTAGGCGCCATAATCATAGCCACGGGGTACGAGGTGTTCCCCGCGGAGAAGCTGAGAGAGTACGGCTACGGCGTGTATAAAGATGTGATAGATTCCTTGCAGTTTGAGAGAATACTATCAGCCGGAGGCCCCACGAAGGGTAACATATTGAGGCTTGGTGATGGAAAGCCCGTTAAAAGGATAGTGTTCATACAGTGTGCCGGTTCAAGGGATGCCAACTACCTCGAATACTGTTCAAAGATATGTTGCATGTTTACAGCAAAACATGCTCTAATATTCAAAGAACGGGTGCAAGAGGGCGTAGTTCACGTATTTTACATTGACATAAGAGCGACGGGTAAAGGCTACGAAGAGTTCGTTAAAAGAGTTCAGGACGAATTCAAAGTCAACTACATACGTGGCAGGGTTAACAGAGTTTACAAAGACCCGGCAACGGGTGATGTCGTAGTCACGGGGTTCGATACGCTAACGAACCAGCCAGTAACCGTTAGAGCAGACTTGGTAGTACTGGCAACCGGGCTAGTGCCGCAATTACCGCGAGATCTGGCATCAAAGCTAAGGATACCGGTTGACAAATACGGGTTCGCGCAAGAAGTACACCCCAAACTAAGGCCTGTTGAAACCGTTACAGGCGGTATCTACGTTTGTGGCGTTGTCCACGGACCTAAGGACATATCGGAGTCCGTTGCGCAGGCATCGGCAGCCGCCGCTAAAGCCATTGCAATGCTTTCCTCGGAGTTCATTACGCGAGAACCACTAACCGCTGTGGTTAATGAGGACCTCTGTAGCGGCTGTAGAGTCTGTATAGGTATTTGCCCCTACGGTGCGTTAGAGCTGGTAGAAGGTAGGGCTAGAGTGAATGAGTTGTTGTGTGAGGGTTGCGGAGCTTGTGTAGTTGCTTGCCCCAATAGGGCTATAGATCTGAAGAATTACACGACTGAACAGCTAGCAGAGATGGTCAAGGCCGTGGTGAGCTGACATGAGCTCGTGGGAACCAAAAATAGTGGCGTTTCTATGCAAGTGGTGTTCGGGGGCGGCAGCAGAACTGGCAGGTGTTAGCAGACTTCTGTACGCGCCGAACGTGACCCCGATCGTTGTACCGTGTTCAGGGCGCGTGGACCCAGATGTCATAGTCAACGCCTTCATGAACGGCGCTGACGGTGTCATTGTGAGTGGATGCCACACGCCATCGGATTGCCATTACATATCAGGTAACTTCAAGGCGTTCAAAAGAGTTTACGTGCTTAAGAAGTTGCTAGAAGATTTCGGCATAGAGCCCGAGAGGCTGAGATTGGAATGGGTTAGTGCCGTAGAAGCTCAAAAACTGAAAGCGGTTTTCGATGACTTCACCTCCACTATAAGAAGGCTTGGACCCCTCAAAAGATGTAATCGAGGTGATTGTAGATGAGAAAACCAACAATTGCAATTGTTCACGGAGCTATATGTGGTGGGTGTGATGTAGCGTTAGCTAATAGTGGCGGCGCGCTATTAAGCGTGCTGGAGAGCTTCGACTTAGCTTACTGGAGCGTGGCGGTTGATGCAAGAGCAACCGAGCTCATGTCCTTAGACAAGATAGACGTGACAATATTCATGGGGGGTATTAGGACCAGGGAAGACGGGGAATTGGCGAAGTGGATCAGGGAAAGGTCTTCCATAGTAGTAGCCTTCGGTAGCTGTGCAGCGTATGGCGGTATTCCGGGACTCGCTGCTTTAATACCACCAAGTGAACTCGTAGATTACGTCAGGGCGACTACTACGACAACTTCGTATGGAAGGGCCGGTGAAGTGCAGCTACCCAAGTTACCGGAAATAGAGACGTACAGAGCGCTACCTGACGCCATTAAAGTGGATGTAGTGGTGCCTGGTTGCCCGCCACCGGTTAAGAGCGTTAATCACCTGGTAGATGTGTTGTTAAAGTACGTTAAAAGCGGGGGGGTGAAAGAGCCTGTAATCGTAGCTGGGTTAAAAGCGCTTTGTGAGACGTGTCCAAGAAAGCCCAAGGAACCCTCCAAGATGCAAATTAACGACGTGAAAAGGATACACGAGGTCAGGATCAGAGAAGACGCCTGCTTCTTGGAGCAGGGCATTTTGTGTTTAGGGCCGGTAACGCGGGAAGGTTGCGATCACAGTTGCATTAAAGTGAACATGCCGTGTACAGGTTGCTTCGGGCCGTTACCCGGTGCAGAGGATGTAGGGCTTAGGTATATTGCAGGAGTGTTAGCACTAATAGCGAGTGACAGGGAAAGGGAGCTCATGGAGCCCGGTCTAGCTAGGGTACTGGACAAAGTCATAGACCGCCTCGGAGTTCTCTACAGGTACACTTTGCCGGGCTCGCGTTTATATAGACTTAGGTTGAGCATTAAAGGTGTCTCTCATGAAGGATAGGAGCATAGTGATAGAACCCGTAACTCGCATTGAAGGAGATGCGAGGATCATCATTACGTTAGATGAAACTGGAAATGCGAGGACCGTACACTATCAGGTACTAGAGCTCAGAGGCTTCGAGGCCTTTTGCCGTGGCCGGTACGCTGAGGAAATGCCACGCATAGCTCAGGCAATATGTGGGGTTTGTAGCACCCCGCACCACCTGGCCTCTGCAAAAGCCGTTGACACGCTATATGGTCGAAAACCGCCGGAGGCGGCGGTGAAAATACGGGAGTTCGTGCACCACGTGTACATGATCGATGACCACCTACTGCACTTTGCGGTAATGGCATTGCCCGACCTCCTCGTGGAGGGCGCGAACACCGTGCGCGGATTCGTTGACATCGTTAAGAGGTATCCCGAAATCGTTAAAAAGCTCATTAACGCTAGAGCGTTAACGAGTGGCATCCTCGAACGGCTTTGTGGTAAGAGCATACACATGCCCATCGCGATACCTGGAGGGGTGTCCAGGAGGCCCAGTAGAGAGGACCTGGAATTCGTCGAGAAGAGGGTAAAGGAGTTAAAGGAGCACATACTGTTCGCACTAGACCTTTTCAAGCACAGCGTGTTAAAGTCGCAGAAAGTTGTAGAGTGCATGAAAGGTGAAGAGTATTCATTGAAGACCTACTACATGGGGCTTGTAGGCACGGACGGGTCGCTGAGCATGTACGATGGTATACTCAAAGTGGTTGACTGGAAAGGCAGAGAAGTGATGACGTTCAAGCCCGAAGAGTACACCAAGTACATTGCAGAACACCACGAGGAGTGGAGTTACTCCAAGTTCCCGTACCTGGTACATGTTGGTTGGCGTGGTTTCGAGGAAGAAAGCACGGTTAGAGTCGGGCCCCTTGCGCGCTTAAATGTGTGCAGTAAGTTACCAACCGAGTTGGCTTCAGAAGAGTATAAGGTCATGAGAGAATTCTTCGGTAATGAAAAAATCGTGAACAACACTCTTGCATATCACTGGGCCCGCCTCATAGAGAACGTGCACGCGTATGAGGTTGTGGAAAGGATTTTAACGGAAAACAGGGACTCGATACTCCGTGACGAGGTCGTTAACTTTGAGGGCAAGCCCTTATACGAAGGCGTAGGCATCGTAGAAGCGGCGAGGGGCGTATTGATACACCACTACAAGGTAGATCAGAACTTCATCGTAAAGGAGGTGAACGTGATAACTCCAACAGCTATAAACAATGCCGCAATAAACACCCAGTTGAGAAAAATAGTTATAGGGAAGGGGACCTTAGACTACAAGGACCCGGACTTGGCTGACCTAGTAGCGAGACTAGAAATGGCCGTGAGGGCCTTCGACCCGTGCAACTCCTGCGCAACTCACACTGCCGGTTCGCACACGGTTAAGTTACTCATTTATGATTCTCGTGGCAACCTCGTCAAGGTAATTTCGTGAGGTGGTCGCGTGTCTGAACTACTAAACCGGGTAATAGAGTATAGCGGTAAAAACCCGTATGCATGCTACCAGTGTGGGATGTGTTCGGCGGTGTGCCCGATGATAAGGTACATGAACACCCCTCCACACGTGATCATAAGGCTTCTACAGATTGGGGCAGAACACGCGGTACTTTCAGCCAATACCCCATGGATTTGCGTGAGCTGTATGAGGTGCGTTGATAGATGTCCAAGAGACGTAGATCCGGGAGAGGTGTTCGAGGCTTTAAGGGTCATAGTTCTAAGGCAGGGTATTGACAAGATTAAGTACGAAGAGCTCTATGACGTTGAAGAGGCGCCTTCAATGGCCCTCATAGCTACATCTAGAAAGCTTACGGGGTGATACACTGTGAAAGTCCTATATTACCCTGGCTGCACGATCAAGAGGAATGCTGCTGACTACGAGAAGAAGGCTGTGGAGATACTGGGAAAAATTGGTATCGAAGTGCACGAGTTACCTGACTGGTATTGTTGTGGAGTGCTTTACGGTACCGTTAGAGACGACGTAGCCAAGCACATTGGAGGGTTGAGGACGCTTATTAAAGCCCAGGCAGCCTCTAGGATTCATAACACGACCAAGTTGCTAACGCTATGCCCCATGTGCTATAACGTGCTTAAAAGGATAAATGTGATGATCAAGACGCTGCCCGAGAACCTCGAAACGCTGACGCTTTTCATGGACGAGGAAGAACGCTATTCAGTAGCCATAGAGGTAGTACACTTGCTAGAAATCCTGAGAGATCATAGAGATGAGCTAAAGGCGTTAGTAACCAGCAAGCTGGAAGAAGTGGTGGTTGCACCATATTACGGATGTACACTGGTAAGGCCTAGAGAAGTGTCCTTTGACAACGCGGAGAACCCTGAATCGATGGATATTGTTCTAAAAGCCCTTGGCGTAAAGGTCGTAGAGTTTCCGTTCAAGACCGAGTGTTGCGGATCGTACATGACGCTGATCAGCAAAGAAGTCGCGTCTACCAAGCCCATGGAGATCGTAGAAGAAGCAGTAGCTAGAGGGGCTAACACGATAGCCACGGTGTGCCCGCTATGCCATTACAACCTAAGCAGAGCGCTCAAGTTAACTGGTAAAAAGGTGAACGTAAACATCGTATACTTAACGGATATACTATTAAGGGCTCTCGGTGTCTAAAATGCCTTGTTCAAACCCAAGTTTAATAACTCACGCTCCATAGTATTAGAGGGGCTTAATATGGGTTTACGGGCTCAGGCACAAGTAGAGAGCGTCGAGGCTGGTGCCCCCAAGATGATCAGGATATACGTGATGGGTCGTGAATACCTAGTGCCAGAAGGCCTGACTATACTCAAAGCACTGGAATACGCTGGTTTTAGACTTGTACGAGGTGTTGGTTGTAGAGGAGGCTTCTGCGGTGCATGCGCGACTCTCTACAGGAAGCCCGGAGAATACCGGTTGAAGATAGCCTTGGCTTGCCAGAACACCGTTGAGGATGAAATGCACATAGTAATGCTACCCTATACTCCGATACCTAAGACCAGGTACAGGTTAGAGAACTTAAAACTAGATGCTGGTCTGGTGTTCAAGCTGTTCCCGGAAATAGCTAGATGTGTTGCATGCAACACCTGTACCAAGGGGTGTCCTCAAGGACTGCAAGTAATGGACGCCGTACAAGCCGTGAAGCGCGGTGATCTGGCCAGGGCATCCAACCTCGTCTTCGACTGCATTGCTTGCGGGATATGTGCTACGAGGTGCCCAGCGGAGATCAGGCACCCGGAGATATTCCTACTAGTACGCCGGCTATACGGTAAATTCGCCTTACCCAGATCGAGGCGCCTCGAGGAAAGGCTAAAAGAAATAGCTCAGGGCAAGTATATCGTAGAACTTGAAAAACTAAAGAAAATGCCCGTTGATGAATTAAAGAAACTGTACGCTTCGCGTACTATAGAACCTGAAGAATGAGGTGAGACAATGACAGGTTACCCTCCCGGGATCAGGGAGCTGATCAAGTACGTCGAGGAAACGAGACCGGAGAGGCTCAAGAAGCAGTACAGGAGGTTAACACCTGAAGAGCGTGAAAAACTACTAAAGGAATGGCACCCAGACTATAAGCCAGGTACGAGGAGGCAATTAAGGGTCGGGGCCTCTAAAGGCGCTACCGTGTATAACGAGGTTGCAGACCTCTTAGAAGCATGGCCTCTCATCGAGCCTAACGAAATAGACTTAAGCAAGATAGACTACGACGTAGATGTCCTGGTAATAGGTGGCGGCGGTGCAGGAGCCGCTGCGGTGCTCTGGGCTATTTATAGTGGTGTGAGCCCTGACGCCATCCTCTTGGCAACTAAACTCAGGTTTGGGGATTCGAATACGTGCAAAGCACAGTCAGGTATTCAAGCCGCTGACAGGCCCGAGGACAGCCCGGTATTGCACTTCATAGATACCATAGGAGGAGGGCTTTACGCTAACAAGCCGGAGCTGGTTGAGGTCCTCGTGACTGAGGCCCCATATATAATAAAGTGGCTTGAAGACCTGGGAGTAATGTTTGATAAGAACACGGAGGGGGACTTTGTAGAGTACAGTGGTGGTGGCGCTTGTAGGAGAAGGTTGCACTGTGCCCGAGACTACACAGGCTTAGAGTTCATGAGGGTTCTAAAAGATGAAGTACTAAGTTACGGTGTCGAGGTCCTCGAGTACACGCCCGCTGTAGAGCTCCTAGTAGACCCTGAGGATGGAGGCGTCTCGGGCGCCGTATTGTGGAACATGGAAACGGAAGAATACTACGTTGTCAGGTCTAAGGCAACGATCCTAGCTACCGGGGGTGCGGGTAGGGTACACATAGCTGGATTTCCCACCTCAAATCATTATGGCGCTACGATGGATGGAGTTGTCATGGCTTATAGGGTCGGAGCAAAGGTCGTGCACTTGGACACCTTCCAATACCACCCTACAGGCGTGGCATTTCCTGAAGCGATTAGAGGCGAGCTCATACCGGAAAAAACGAGGAGTCTGGGTGCACAGTTAGTCAATGTACACGGAGAGCTATTTGTTTATCAGCTTGAAACGAGAGATGCAGTTGCATCAGCTATCATCAAAGAGTGCGCTGAGGGTAGGGGCATAACAACGCCAACCGGGGCATACGGAGTCTGGCTAGATACGCCAATGATTGAAGAGCTTAGAGGACCCGGCACCATTAAGAAGGCGTTGCCCGCACTCTACAGGATGTTCGCCAGACACGGCATTGACATAACGCAGGAACCCATACTCACGTATCCGACGCTCCATTACCAAAACGGAGGTATCGAGATAGACCCCGCTACACGGGCCTTAAGGCCCGATGGAACGCCTGTGCCGAGATTACTGGCAGCCGGGGAAGTTACGGGCGGTGTTCATGGGAGGAACAGGCTTGTAGGTAACTCGCTTGCAGACATACTAGTGTTTGGCAGAAGAGCGGGCGTTACAGCAGCCAAAATCGTGAAAGAGCAGGCAGTTAAGCCCAGGCTCTCATTCAAGCACTTAGAAAAATTCGTGGAGGAGTTGAAGGCGCTGAACGTACCGAGAGAGCGCAAATCACCCATAATCCTACCAGATTATAGGGGGGAAAGGGCTTTACTAAGATCTCTCAAACTGATCTAACGGGAAAATAAGCTCAGAACTTTTACACATTGACTAATCTCACCTGTTCACGGTTTTCACGCTCGGGAACTCGCACCTCGCCCGCGGAGATCCCGGCACCTTTGCGGGTTGCATGGACGACGGTTAAGCCTGGATGTACTGGGTCCTCATCACCGCCTAGCATCTCTACGCAGCCTACAAGAACAAAAACTCCCTAAAAACGCCATAAGAGGAAACGGCTCTACGACCTCCCGCGTAAGTAAGAATAATTTATAAGTAAATAACTTAGCCTAATAGATAAGGATGTTATATGTTCGGTGAAAAAGTTTATTTTCCCTTCATGGGGATATAGAAATGGGTATAACTCATGATCATCGAGCAGCTTGTCCAGGCGTTAACGGACGTAGCATTGAAGATCATCGCCGCAATACCCGCAGTAATACTCGCACTAATAGTGATCCTAATCGGCTATTTAATCGGTAGCGCAGTGAGAAGTGGTATTAGGCTTTTATTCGACAGAGCGGTATGGAGGTTCCTAAGAAAAACTGTTGTGGGGCAGAAGTTCGAGGAGTACGGTATAAGCATCGGCGACGTGCTGGGAGCGGTTGTGATGGCTATCATCGTGGCCCTTTCAATATTACTGGCAATTAACATGTTAGGTTTCCTCGGCCCCGCAGTAAATATCATAACTTCATTTATCAACCTAGTAATAGGCATCCTAGGAGGAGTAGTTATATTAATAGTGGGCATACCACTGGCGACGCTCGCCGGGGAGTATCTAGCCAGGTTAATAGGATTGGCAATCGGTGAAAGGGAAAAGGAAGGCTTCGTTACAACATTGCAGACTGTGCTAACCATACTATTTGTCTTATTTGTGCTAGGCTTAGCGGTAGCGGTAATGTTCGGTGCGTCAGAACTATTAGCCGGCCTCACAGCCGTGCTTCCATCAGCATTCACAGCCGGCGTAGTAATAATAGTCGGCTACATCGTAGGAGACCTAGTTAGCAGAATGGTTAAGGTAGTCATTGAAAGACTTGCAAAGCCGCTTGAGGCGACGGATATTGGCGCAGCAATAAAGGCTACGGGCTTAGATGCCCCAGGCCTAATAGCCGGATTAGTAAAGGCCCTCATCGTGGTTATAGCAATAACTGTGGGTCTTGGGATGATCGCCGTTACGGGAATCGCGGCAGAGATTCTCGGAGCAGTAACTTTCTACTTGCCGAGGATCTTCGGGGCCCTCGTAATCCTGATACTAGGTCTACCTCTGGTTTTAATACTATCCAAGTACATTGGTAAGGTGTTTAAGGCGGTAGTTAAAGAAAAGTACGCTGTTCTCGGAGACCTCGTAGAAAACCTGGTAGCAATAGGCCTGGTAGCAGTGTTCATAACCATAGCGCTGAACGTTGTAGTGCTGCCGGGTAACTACGTGTATTCTTTCATAATCGGTGCTGTTATAATCGCACTCGGCGTCATAGTAGTCGATACCGTTGTTAGCTTGTTAAAGGAGACATCGCCACTATTCGCCAGGTTCTTACCGCTACTCGGAGCCGTGTTCGTCTTCATAATAGTCTACGTAGGGCTAACGACAATACTATCGCAAATACCGGGCGCCATCGAAGTACTAAGAGTAGTCGCATACGGCATAGCCGGTGCCGTTGTATTACTAATAATACCAGTACTCTTCTACCTGGTTAGAGTAGCGCTTAAAGAGGCTGCTGAAGTAAAAACATCATGATGAAAAACCAGTACCATTTTTATCCTCCCCCTTATACCCCCCAACCTCCTTACCGTAGCGAGCCCGGTAGCTTTAAGCTCCTCGGAGTAGTTGCCAAGCCCTCCACGAGACACGGTGAACGCGTTTACCAGATCACGTTAGGGAAAACTACTTCTTGAACTCACTTAAAAACATTTTAGCACCCTCCATTAAGAACTTCGTATCATGTGCTAGCGATATGAAGTTGTAGCCCAATTCCACGGCTTTACGGGCAATGCTGAGCGTGTGTGCCATTAACCCGGTTAGCTTCCTGTACGTCTTCGCGCGTCTTGCAATATCAGCCAGCGTGTCGATGAACTCCTCGCTCTCAATTTTGCCGTACATACCGAGCGAGGCGGAAAGATCTGAAGGTCCCACAAACACGCCCGTAATGCCTTCAAAAGAAACAATTTCCTCCAGGTTCTCGTAGGCTCGCCCTCGAGGGAGCACTACCACTCTCGGTGGACAATTACTCCGACCGCCCCGTAAGCGGGGTGCATTCTCAAAGGGGCGGGGGATCAGCGCTTGGTCCCTTCATACTTAGTTAGTTTTCTTGGTGGGAGTGGAGCTAGGCTTGGAGAACAAAGCACATTCCCGGCTACATGTCGAGTACATTAGAAGGCGCTCCGGCATTTCAACATTAACCCTTTAACGACGAATAGTACCGTTAAGTAGCTTGCGGTTAATTACTCTCGATGAAAACACCTATGAACGGGGTAAATACCCTCGCTACATTTTAGCAATACTTGGTGTTGGGGGTGAAGACGGCCCTGATCACCGGTTACAGCTATTATGGCAAGTACTGGTTTAACCCGAGTGGTGAGGTAGCGAAACTGCTAGATGGTTCGGAAATATCCGTGTACAGGGTTAAGTCGCTTGTGTTACCGGCGTCTTTCAACTCAGCTAGGTCTACTCTCCAAAAGGTACTGGAAGAGCTTAAGCCAGACTTTGTATTGGGGTTAGGGTTGGCGCCTCTCGCTAGAATGCTCGAAGTGGAGCTCGTGGCCGTGAACTACGTATACTTCACTCAACCGGACGTAAATGGGGTTAAAGCAGAGCTGGAAAAAATAGATCCTCGGGGCCCCCCAGTAGTTTACACAACTCTACCGGTCGAAGCAGTCGTGAAAAAGTGTAAGTCGCAACGAGGATACCCGATTAAGCCTAGTTTAAGCACTGGCTTGTATTTATGCAATGTTGCGGCGTACATGATTATGAGGTACGGGCTGGAACGCCGCGTGCCAGCAGGATTCGTACACATACCCCCCTCAACCGTTAACATGCTTAGACGCGAGTCGGAGTTCGGCACCCCACTTGAGGAAATCGCCGACACCGTGAAGTGCATTGTCGAGGCCTCTACCGGTGTCGCATTTGAAGATTAAAGGCATACACTATGGTTTGACGCTGCTATACTCTTATCTGCTACCAGTAATAGATGTGGAAGAGACGAGTTATGGATTTAAGTTCAAGTACGTAGTGGGCTCCGCGGCGGGCCTCCAATGCGTGTTCAGGGAAGGTATCCTTGAAACGGAGTGTACGATTAACTCCTCGAAGCACAGTTTAGTGGAACGGCTACTCGGACTTGATAGGCATGCCCTATTCATGGAGCTTTGCAAGCTACTCGGACTCGATAAGTGCGTGGCAAGTAGCATTACGCTAATGCACGAGCCAAGCTACAAGAAGTACGTAGCCTACTCAGTATACCTGTCTAGGAACACCGACTACTACATTAACACAGTACAGTGGGTGAGGGGCTTAATAAGCAGAGGCGCTATTAAGTCAACGTCGTACATTGCACGGGAATTTAACAACGTGAAGCACCAGGTAGACTACGTACTTGGAAGAGGTGATGAGCCTTTACGTGAAGCTATCGGGTTAATGAGCCTACGCGGATTCGGTGTAAAATTGGCAAAGGCCTATCTACTGCACGCGTATGGGTTAACTGAACACGCGCCAGTAGATAGGCATTATGCGGAGTTTCTCAACGTGAAGACTGCGAGTCCCGCGAAAAGCACTTGTATAAAGTTTTCATTAAGATGTAATGTTTGCACGAGGCACTGCCCCTACTCGTACTCTACCAGGAGCTATGGGGTGTTCAACGGTGTGTTGCAATCACTAGTGTACATTTATGGGAGACTAGTACTCGGTAGGAGAAGTAAGCTGGAGAAGATACTAGTAAAGGATGCGCAGTATTACGCTGACCAGCTCGAGAAGCTGTTATCGTACTCGAAACTCTTAACGGGAAGGCTGTATAAACCCTGTTCCGATCGGTAGCGGGTACTAACTATTATAGCGTGCTTTACATAACATAGTGTAGTGGAGTAAGGCATGCCTGGTTTAGACCCCTTCAAACTCACGGAGCTCGTAGAAAAGCACGTAACCAGGAGAACTAGTACTGGCATTGAGAGACGGTACTACAGGTTTCGTGGCGGTAAGTGGTATGGTGGTGTAGCTACCGGCGACGTTGTAGGGTGCAATTTAAGGTGCAAGTTCTGCTGGAGTTGGAGGTACAGCTATTATGTCGAGAAAGGCCAGTTTCAGTCACCGGAATCTGCATTTAATAAACTCATTTTAATCGCAAACAGGTACAGGTATAGGTACCTAAGGCTCAGTGGTGGTGAGCCGACAATAGGGCTAGACCACTTATACAGGCTACTAGAGTTAGTTGAGGACACGAGACTCTATTTTATACTGGAAACAAACGGACTACTAATTGGTAGAAATGCTGACGATGCAGGAAAACTAGCAAAATACAGCAAGCTCATAGTAAGGATTAGCTTCAAGGGTTGTACACCCGAGGAATTTGAGTACTTGACGGGGGCTAAGAGTGAGCACTACGAATACCAGTTTCTTGCACTCGAAAACCTTTACAGCTCCGGGTTAAAACCATGCAAAGACTTTTATCCTGCCGTAATGCTCAGCTTCAGCTCCGGCGAATCATATGGCTCATTTAAGAGAAGACTCGCAGAAATACATCCATCCTTAGTAGAGTGTATTGATGAAGAGTACGTTATACTGTACCCGCACGTAAAGGAGCTTTTAAGAAAGAACAGGTTAATGCCGAGAATAGCCTATGATCCCAGTGGCGTGCCCGACTTCATGATCTAAGCAAGGGCGCGGCGTGCCCCACGCTTTCACGCAAGGCCCTCTCCGTGACAGTAGCGGTACTACTAAACTAGAACACATTTTAAGGAAAGGGGGTATAACTACTGGTTCTAAACCGTTGGTTTCAGGTGTTACCGGGGTTTCAAATCAAGCATTACATGAAGTACTCTGCACAGCGTATTTATATACCCCCAGTAAGATACGCTTAAGCATGGACAACTATTTAGGTAAATTCAAAATCAAAGAAAAGCTGCCCCCAGGGCTAATCCTTAGCCATAGTAGTGCGTTTGTTTCCTGTTCCTTGGGGAGCGCGGAGCGATAGGTTTATAAACCCCCTCTTCCATAACTACTTATTTTGGGTAAATTTATCTAACTGATCGGATCTACTTTTTAATCAATTATTTAAATTTTTAAATAATACTAGCTTATAGCGAATCACGATCTTTTAACTACGTATATATATAAAGCTTTAAAAATACATAGGAATATATACTTCAACATGTTTTAAAGGTGTTATGAATGGATCTTCTAAGGTACTGTTCGGGCAAAAGTAAAACTCTTTACTTAATTAAAGATCAGCCCCACCTACTACTTATGAAATTCGAAGATACCGTGACAGCTGGAGACGGGGCCATAAGGATGAATGCGCCGGGCAAGGGCATTGTTTGTGCTAGAACAAGCGCGTTTTTCATGAATCTACTCGAAAGGCACGGCATTAAAACGCACCTTGCTAGCTACGATGGAAGCGACTCTATGTATGTTAAGAAACTGAAGATCGTTCCCGTGGAAGTAATTGTAAGAAACTATGCCTACGGGTCTCAACTTAAGAGACTACCGTTACTTAAAAAACTGCAGGCGTTAACACCTCCGGTAGTAGAGTATCACTACAAGGATGATGCGTTACACGACCCTCTAATACTGCGCGAAGATGTGGTTCACTCGGGGCTTTTAACGAATAAGCAACTGGCAGAAATCGAGGAGCTTGCTTTAAGAATAAACGATAAGTTAAAGGAATACCTTACCGGGCTAAACCTCAAATTGGTCGACCTTAAATTAGAGTTCGGGTTCGACGAGCAGGAAAATGTCATCCTAGGAGACGAAATTACGGGAGACACTATAAGGGTTCTCGACGAGCAGAACAATCACTTAGATAAGGAGATCTTTAGGCAGACAAGAGACGTAAAGCTACTAATGAGCAGGTATATAGAGCTAGCTAGAAGGGTTGGAGTAGACCTTTCCGGAGTAAACTCTTCTTAGCCATGTACGCTACCAGGTTGCACTCGTATGGTCGCTGGGCTTCTTTCCATACTTCCCTTCGATTACCACTCTTGGAATATTGCACCGTTTATAAAGTACGGTAACTTGGCGCTTCAGCACCGAGGAGATAGTAAAATACTGTATTGCTATAAAAATGGGGACGAAATAGCGTGTTCCGAAGGCGAGCCCGAAGAGAACGATAAAATACATGGACCCGGAATAGCGGTGAAAACCCCGGAGAGTCCGTTAAATTACTACTACGAGACTTGCGCAAAGGGTCTTAAAATCGCACTGGTATACGATAGAGAATCGAACACCGTTGAGGAGTTCGCTTCAAAACTGGTAAGTTACCTGGATGGGCATCCAAGACACCTGAGTAAACTCGTCAATGAATATAGCAACGAGGACTTACCATCACTCATGGCGTTAACCGGTAGAGGGGAAATTCTGGTTCTAAGGTCCCCGAGCGGGGTGAGCCCCGTATATGTAGGTGGTTACGGGTTTGACCTGTTAATAGCGGCATCCGAGAGCTCGGCGATCGAGATATTGGATGGCGAACCACAAGCACTACTCAACCCGGGGGAACTACTCTACGCGTCCGAGAAGCTGACAAAGGTCTATGCTCCTGAAACTAAGCTACAAGGCTCCATGTGCATTTTCGAGCCCTTGTACTTAATGAGGCCTGACTCGGCGATCGGTAACGTATCGGTATACGAGTTTAGGAAACTACTTGGATACGAGCTCGGCAAAATGCTTAAACACGATGTAGACTTCGTAGTGGGCGTCCCCGAGACGTCTTACGTCTACGCCTTAGGAGTTTCCCAAGTACTAGGCAAGCCAATGGAGATGGGCTTCATACCGACACCTGGAAGAGCAAGGTCGATGCTTCGGAAAAGCGGCCTTGATAGGGTTATCGCTATACACTTGAAGATGAACCCGGTAAAGAACCTGCTTGAGGGTAAGCGCATAGCCCTAATAGACGACAGCATGGTGACAGGTACAACCATAAAGGTCGTATCTCAGCTCTTGAGAAACAAGGTCGGCGTAAAGGAGATACACTTAATGATAGCGAGCTCTAAGCTCCTGAAGAACTGCCCCTTCAACTACATGCCAATAAATGAACGTTTACTCATATCCCTTAACTTAAAGGATAGCGAGGTCGTAGAGTACCTGGAAGTGGACAGCGTGACCTGGCTAGACCTAGACGTACTTGAAGCTGTGTCACGGCGCTGTAACTTAAAGCTCTGCGGGTATTGCTTGGGAAAGCCTGTACTGGGTGTCCGTTAGTGAGGGTTTTGATAATAGGTTCAGGTGCACGTGAACACGCTATTGCGAAACTCGTGCTTAAGAGTACCCATCCAGTGAGAATATACTCGCTCTCGGACTACGCAAATCCAGGTTTGAAGAGAGCGTGCGAGATAACTGGAGGTGTGGTCTTCCTGGGGAAAACCACCAGCCCTTACGCCGCCCTTAAGGCGGCAGAGGAGTCTTCGCCGGACTTGATAGTCGTGGGCCCCGAAGAGCCGCAGTTCAGCGGGGTGGTCGACGCGCTGAAGGATAGGGGGTTCGCGGTGTTCGGGGCAACGAAAAACCTAGCCAGGATAGAGCAGAATAAGGTCTATGCGAGGAGCTTCATGTGGAAACACAACATCCCCGGCAGGCTCTTCTTCCAGGCATTTAAGAGCCTCGAAGAAGCGGAGGAATTCATGAAGTTTTCCGGTGACGTTGTGGTGAAGCCAGCAAGACAGGTTGGGGGTAAGGGCGTTAGGGTGCTGAAAGACACTAAGGCGTATTTAAACAAGAGCGAGGTGAAGCTGAGCGCTACTGGTAGCATAATGCGCGAAATAGAAAGGTACGAGGACATTGAGTACAAAATCCTCGTTGAGCAGAGAGTTGAAGGCGTCGAATACACAGTCCACCTGATCACGGACGGAACGGCCTACGTCGCATTACCCGCTATACAAGATCACCCTCACGCTTACGACCACGATATAGGCCCCGAGACGGGTGGAATGGGGTGCATAGCCGGGCCGGGCTGGGTGCCCCCCTTCCTGACCATGGAGGAATTCAAGAGAAGCGTCTCAATAGTAGGCGAGGTTCTCGGGAAGCTTGCAGAGGAAGTGAGCGAGGCATACACTGGCGTCTTGGCCGGGCAGATGATGCTGACCTGGGTGTGGGGCCCCACGATCATAGAATTCTACAGTAGGTTTGGAGATCCCGAAATCTCCGCCCTCCTTCCCATACTAAAATCAGACTTTTTGGAAGTACTTGAAAAAGCTGCATCGAGGAAGCTGAGTAGTGTAAAGCTGGAAATAGATGAAAGCAGAGTAGCCGTAGTGAAAGCGATCGCCCCCGTGGGTTATCCAGTTGACAGGCATAGCGCTCAAGGACACCCGGTAACAGTAAACGAGGCAGGCATTGCCGAGCAGGGGTGTGACGTAGTGTACGGTAGTGTAAGCTTGGAGAACGGCAAGCTGATAACGATGGGTTCCAGGATCGTTGAAGTGATTTGCGGTGATGAGTCCTACGAGAAGGCGTATATCAAGTCCGAAAACTCGATGCAGTTCGTGAACACGCTAGACGGCTGGCCACTTTTCCATAGAAGCGATATCGGCTCCCCCGAACTAGTTCAGAGGAGAATGCAGGTGGCCGAGAGAACGAGAAGAGTATACAAGTACAGGGAGGAACGAGGCCTTCTCGGAAAGCTGTACGTGTGGTTACCGTCGAAGGGGCTAGTCTCGAACCCGCTGATCATGCTTATGGGTGGGTACCATGAACCCTAGAACTAGTTTACCTCTAACCTCCATATACAAACCAGTAAAGTTTTTACTACTAGGTGGAGGGGAGCTTGGAAAAGAAGTCGCGATAGAGGCAGCCCGGCTCGGAGTAGAGGTTGTTGTCGTAGATAGGTATGATAACGCGCCGGCAATGCTCGTCGCGCAGAGGAAGTATGTAATAGACATGCTGAACTACAATGCGCTGAAGTCTATAGTGTACCGTGAAAACCCGGACGTAATAGTACCTGAAATCGAGGCGATAAACGCGGACGCCCTCGTAGACCTCGAAGAAGAAGGCTACTTCGTTGCGCCGAACGCGAACGCGGTGAAAATAGCAATGAATAGAGTTGAACTGAGGAAATTCGCGCACGAGGTGGTCGGGTTGCCTACCACGAGGTACGCCTTCGCGGAATCGCCTGAAGAAGCGGTAAACGGTTGTGAGAAGGTGGGCTATCCATGCATCATCAAACCCGAAATGAGTAGTAGTGGTCACGGGCACGTAAAGATAACCGAACCCAGTAAAGAGGGTGTTGTAAAGGCGTACGAATACGCGATCGCCCATGCCAGAGGTAAGGGCAGGAAGGTGGTAATTGAAGAGTACGTTAATCTCGAAACAGAATTCACTGTACTAACCTACAGGTACCTGGGTACAGGCGGGAACGTGGTAACAGATGCCTGCGATCCGGTAGAACATTGGAGGTACGGGGAATACCACTACATAGAGTCATGGCAGCCGTCTCCGAGGCCTAAGGAAGTGCTAGAGGTGGCAAGAAGCATTGCCTCGAAGATAGTCAACGCGCTTGGGGGTCTTGGCATTTTCGGCGTGGAGATCTTCCTGACAAAAGAGGGAAGGGTATTGTTCAGCGAGGTGGCCCCGAGGCCTCACGATACCGGGATGGTGACCATGGCTACCCAGGAACTGAGCGAGTTTGCAATACACGTTAGAGCATTACTCGGACTACCCGTGCCTAAGCCGCGGATACTAACGCCTGGAGCCAGCATAGCTCTCTACGTAGACGAGGACTCTAAGTGGAATTGCGTTCTCGAGGGGGTATACAAGGCCCTTGAAACACCCGGTGTTGATATCAGAATCTTCGGTAAGCCTCAAACGTACAGAGGGAGAAGGATGGCAGTAATACTGGCTAGAGGTACTACGGTGGAAGATGCATTGAATAAGGCTAGGAGTGCAAAGAAATTACTGCAACCAAAGTGCACATGGTGAAGGCCTTGGTATTATATAATGTCGGGGTAGTAGTGCGCTACAAGAGGGAGTTAAGAGATCCGGAGAGCGAGGTAATATACAAGGACCTCATCCTAAGGAAAGGATACAAATCAGTGAAGAAGCTCGAAGTGGGCAAGTTCTTCAACATGTGGATTGAAGCCGGTTCACCCGAAGAGGCGATCAACACCGTTAAGCACATGTGTAAGGAACTCAGACTATACAATCCCGTCGTGCAGGAAATCGAGGTGATGCTTCGTGGCGAGAGTAGCAGTAGTTAGTTTTCCTGGAACAAACTGCGACGAAGATGTTGTTGTCGCCGTACACGAAACGACCGGCCTTCACGCAGAAGTGGTGTGGTACACGGAGTATAAGGCTGGAATCTACGACGCCACGATCCTTCCCGGGGGGTTTAGCTATGGAGACTGGTTACGCGCCGGAGCAGTTGCAGCTAGAACAAAGACGATAGACGAGCTGAGAAAGGACGTGGAGAACGGAACTCCCGTTCTCGGTATTTGTAATGGCTTCCAAATACTCGTAGAAGCGGAGCTCTTACCCGGCGCGCTACTAGCTAATGAAAGCGGTAGGTTCATATGTAGATGGATTAAGACAAGGGTTAAAAATCCCAAAGGGCCGTGGCTAAGGCTCGTGAAAGACAACCAGGAAATACACATGCCAGTTGCGCACGGTGAGGGAAGGTACTACATACACGAAGAAGAATACGCTAAAATAATAGCCAGTGCAAGCCCGGTAATATATTACCTGGAAGGCAATAACCCTAACGGAAGCGTACACGACATAGCTGGTGTAGGAAGCGCCAACGGGCAGGTTCTAGGGCTCATGCCCCACCCCGAAAGGGCTAGTAATAGGAGCCTGGCACCACGCGGATTCACCGCCAACGGGCACCTTCTCTTCAAAAGCTTAGAGAAAAGCCTCAAAGAGGGGTGGTAAATACGCCACTGAACGAGAAGGAAGTAGAGGAGATTAAGAACATTCTCTCGAGAGAACCCACGATAGAAGAGCTAGCAATGTTCGAAGCGCAGTGGAGCGAACACTGCTCCTACAAAAGTAGCAGACCATTGCTGAAATTACTACACACTAGAGGAGATCACGTGCTCGTGGGCCCGGGTAGAGATGCGGCGGCTGTGGAAGTATACCCGGATACGGTGGTGATCTTAAAAATAGAAAGCCATAACCACCCCTCAGCTGTCGAACCCTATAGCGGCGCGGCAACGGGTATTGGAGGCGTAGTGAGGGATGTCCTAACACTAGGCGCCAAGCCCATAGCGTTGCTCGACCTACTGTACATGGGTAACCCCAAAGACCCCCATGCTAACTGGTTAATAAAAGGCATAGTGAAAGGCATAAGTGACTATGGTAATAGAATAGGGATACCAACGCTTGCCGGCGATACGTGGTTTGACGATGCATTCAATAAGCAACCACTCGTAAACGTTGGTTGCATAGGCTTAGTAAGCAGAGACGTGTTGATAGCTGTCATAAACACCTCGATCGAGGACGGCGACCTTGTAGTTGTATACGGCAATCCCACGGGCAGGGACGGCCTACTGGGAAGTAGCTTCGCTTCCAAGGCGTTGAGCGAAGATGTCTCCAAGGAAATAGGCGCGGTCCAAATAGGTGATCCGCTGACCGAGAAGCTACTAATTAACGCCACATTAGAGCTCATTAAAAACAGCGTAGTTAAGTTCGTTAAAGACCTCGGTGGGGGTGGACTCACGACAGCGCTTAGTGAGACGCTAGCAGAGTTTGATAGGGGAGCCGAAATAGAGCTCACGCGCTTACACCTCAGAACAAACCTTACGCCGCTCGAAATACTAGTGTCCGAGAGCCAGGAGAGAATGCTCGTTATCGTGTCTCCCGACAAGCTAGATGAGCTAAAACGAGTCCTAGAAAAGTACGAGTTAAGGTTTTCAGTAATAGGTGTAGTTAACAAGACCGGTAGGCTAAGGGCTTACTACAATGGTAAACTAGTAGCAGATGTACCTGTCAAAGAGCTGGCTAAGCCGCGCAGTATAAGGCGTGAATCGGAACCCCCGCCTGAAGCACTGAGAGGATTGAAGCCTGTTTACAATTTACCGCGGGTAAGCCTTGAAGACGCGATTTTAAAGGTGTTCTCCTCCCTTGCCATCGTGTCTAGGAAATGGATCTACGAGCAGTACGATCACGAAGTCGGCGTTAGAACGGTTATAAAGCCGGGTCTTGGCGATGCCGCGGTGCTCAGGGTAAACCCAGAAGACAAATACGACTTACGTGGCATAGCGGTTAAAGGTGATGCTAACCCGAGATATACGAGCTTAGATCCCTTCAACGGCGCTGCCAATGTCGTGTGTGAGTGCTTCAGGAACCTGGTAGCGGTGGGCTCTACCCCATTAGCATTCGTAGACGAGGTTAATGCTGGTAACCCGGAGAAACCGTGGCACTTCTGGTACTTCGAAATGATGATTAAAGGCCTCTCCTGGATTACCAGCGAGTTAAACACGCCGGTAGTAGGTGGCAAGGTAAGTTTTTACAATGAAGATGCGCGTGGTGTGCAGGTCAAGCCGACGCTCACTGTTATAGGGGTAGGCAGAATCGATGACGTGTCTAGGGCAAAAACATTCGACTTTAAGTCCAGCAATTCGTTAATACTCGTTGCAGGGACAACCTACCCGGAGCTCGGCGGCTCTGAATTCCTAAAATCGCTGTTCAACGTGGAGGAAGGAGAAATACCTAGACCTAGACCCCTCAGCGAGCTAAGGGCATTTAACCTTGTAAGAGAACTCGTGGAAGAGGACCTCGTGATCTCGGTACACGACGTGGGAGTGGGCGGGCTCATAACGGCATTGCTGGAAATGAATGTTACCGGGAAAATAGGAGGAATAGTGGAGGTCTCTGCTATTCCTCACAATGGCTGTGACATCGTAGAGCTATTATTTTCCGAGACGCAAGCGCGCTACATACTAGAAATAGATCAAGGCGCACTGGACGAGGTGAAGAGGATTGCCTCTAAGCACGGTGTTGAAATAGGTGTAATTGGAAGGACATTGGATACCCCGTGCGTTAAAGTGATGAACAGGTCAAAGGAGATAGCTAACCTAGATCTTGGCGGCCTGGTTGATACTTACTACAACAAGCTAGTAAGAGAAATGGAGGAGTTGTAGGATGTGCGGTATCGTCGCCGTTTATGGTCCAAGAGATTACGTCGGCACGTTTTTCACCCTTATAAAAATGCTGATAAATCTGCAACACAGAGGTCAAGAAGGCTTCGGTATTAGTGTACTGCATAAAGACGGCTCTTTCCGGGTAATCAGAACTACTATGACTCCCACCCCGTACCTCGACAGGTATAAATTCAAGCTCACAAATTCACTTAGCGGCGTGGACGCTGTTGGTGGAGTAGCGCATACAAGGTACTCCACCACCGGCGTATACGATTACCCGGTTCAACCAGTACTCGTTAAGGCCCCGAAAATGAAGTTCTCGCTAGTATTCAATGGGACTATAACAAACTACGTCGAGATACTGAACAATGTGAGGGAGGAAAGAAGAAGCGTAGAATACACACCGGTGAATAGAGGGTTGAATGATGCCGTGGCGTTATCACTACTCATGAGCAGGTTGATGGCCGAGCATAAGTACGATGTGGTAGAGGCCATGAAGGATCTGCCGCTCCACGTAACGGGAGCGTACAACGTTATCGTTTTTACGAATGAACCAAGGTTAGTTGTAGCCAAGGATCCCCGCGGATTCCACCCACTAGTATACAGCTACAAGGATGGTGAACTCTATGTCGCATCCGAAAATATCAGCCTAGAAGTGATGGACTTAACCAAGTGGTTCGAGGTTAAACCCGGTGAGGTGCTATCTTATGATGGGCATGGTCTCGAAGCGCACTACATGAACGCAACCGTAGAAACCACTCCCTGCGTCTTCGAATACATATACTTCAGTAGGCCTGACACCACTTTTAACGATGTAAGCGTGTACGAGGTGAGGTTTAGGATGGGCAGGTTGCTTGCTGAAGTAGCTCCCGTAAACGCCGACGTGGTGGTGCCCATACCCGAGGGTGGTAGGATCATAGCCTTAGGTTACAGCAAGAAGACCGGGATCGAAGTGCACGAGGGCTTGATCATAAACAGGTACCTTGGGAGGGGCTTCATAGTGTCACCTGCACGCCGGGAAGCCGTTACTTCGTTAAAATACGGAATTGTAGGTGACGTAGTGAACGGTAAACGGGTAGTTTTGATAGATGACTCCATTGTGAGGGGAACTACATTGAAGCACCTGATCAAGAGGCTGAAAGAGCGGGGTGCACGCGAAGTTCATGTGAGAATAGCATCTCCACCTTTCAAGTGCCCGTGTTTCATGGGCATAGACGTCGCCTCGACCAGAGAACTAATATATGATACAAGTGGTGGCGAGGTGGCCAAGGAGCTGGGAGCCGACAGCGTTGTGTATAATACGCTAGACAACGTCGTTAAAGCGGTTGGGTTACCCAGTGTCTGTCATGCGTGTTTTTCATGTAACTATCCGTTCCAAGTCAAGCAAGACTGGTTCAAGGTCTTCGAGCAGAGGTGTTGTATTTGAAGTACTCCGACGCCGGCGTTAACCTCGACGTGCACAGGTTAATGCACAGAGTGGCTAGGGATACCGCTACGAGGCTCTCCGAGTTAACCGGTATTCGCATCAAGAACATGGAAGGATATGCTCCCTCAATAAACTTTGGAAACGTGGAACTAAACATCCACGTTGACGGGGTGGGTACAAAAACCCTGGTATTATTGAAAACCGGAAAGATGAGAACAGCCGGCTGGGATTGCGTTGCGATGAACGCTAATGACGTTGCTTGCGATGGATTTAAAATACTGGCGTTATCAGACTACATAGCCCTGGAGTCATCGAATCTGGCACTATTTGAAGAGGTAATGAAGGGTATTGAGGAAGCACTCGTACAGATTAAAGCCCCGCTCCTTTCAGGCGAAACGGCAATAATGCCGGGACTAGTTAAGGGCATTGACGTTGTCTGCATAACGCTTAGTTATAGGGAGAAAGAACGCGCTAACAGGGCAGAATCGGGTGACGTAGCGTTAGGTGTGAGCAGTAGTGGCTTGCACGCAAACGGATATAGTCTGGTTAGAAAAATAGTTGAAGAGAGGCTGGGTGGAGACTACACCGCAGTGGTCAACGGAATCAACCTGGGAGAAGAGCTATCAAAGCCTACTGCCCTCTACTATAACCTAGTTCACGAGCTCAGGGAGAAGGGCCTCATAACGGCTGCCGTACACATAACAGGAGGGGGATGGAGTAAGCTCAAAAGGGTACTGGGTGAGACGCTGGACTTCGAACTAGAACCGCCTGAACCCCCCTCTATATTCAAGCTCCTGATCGAGAGCGGTGATGTGCCCGTAAGTGAAGCCTACAGGGTTTTTAACATGGGTATAGGTCTCGTACTGTTTACAAAACCACACACGCTACAAACAGTTGCCGGCATCGTCGAGGGCCACGGCTTCGAACCTCACGTTCTGGGAACGGTTAAGCCCGGTTCCGGGAGAATCGCGATTAAGCCTTCATGGGCTCGGGGTGAAATCGTTGAGTTCTAGATTCCAGGCTCGTGAGGTAGCGAAGAGGTACGACTTAAGTAAAATATCAATCGCAACAATAGCAAGCCATTCCGCATTAGATGTATTTGACGGCGCAAAGGATGAGGGCTTTTACACTATAGCGGTATGTCAGAAAGGGCGCGAAAAGACGTATACAAAGTACTTCTCAACAGTCGTAGACGAGACACTAGTACTGGAAAAGTTCTCCCATGTAGTTGACAAGGATGTGACGGAGTACTTGAGGTCGAAGAACGCAATTTTTGTGCCAAATAGGAGCTTCGCTGTTTACGTTGGTTACGATAACATTGAAAACTGCTTTCCGGTACCGGTACTCGGTAATAGATGGCTTCTTCGTTACGAAGAGAGAACTGGCGAGAAGAACTATTACAGGTTACTAGATGAGGCCGGGATCAGGAGACCCAAGACCTTCAAGGATCCCGTCGAGATCGATAGACCAGTCATCGTAAAGGTACCACACGCCACTAAGAGAGTTGAAAGGGGCTTCTTCATCGCTGTCGATAAAGACGACTTCACCAGGAAGACTAGGAGGCTGGTCGGGTCAGGTGTAATAAGGGAGGAGGACCTGCAACGTGCATCGATAGAAGAGCTAGTGCTAGGAGCAGACTTCAACGTGAACTTCTTCTATTCCGTGGCGTACAAGAGGCTGGAGCTGATCAGCATAGATAGGCGGATACAGTCAGATCTAGCGGGCTACCTCAAACTACCGGCAGATGTACAGCTAGAACTAAGCAAGTACTTTGACGTAGAGATGATCGAGGTGGGACACGAACCCGTCACAATAAGGGAGAGCCTCCTAGAGAAAATACTCGAAGTAGGCGAGAAATTCGTAGAGGCCACGAAGAGACTAGAGCCTCCCGGCATCATCGGCCCGTTCACCTTGCAGTTGATGATCACGAAGAACTTAGAGGCAGTTGTATTCGATATAGCACCACGAATTGGAGGCGGAACGAACGCCTACATGGGTATTGGAAGTCAGTACAGTAAGCTATACTTCAGGAAGCCTATTAGCCTGGGTCAGAGGATATCAATTGAAATAAAGGAGTGTATCTATCGTGGATGCTTAGAAGACTTGATTACGTGAAGTGATGCTTGATGCTAGACCACACATGCGTCCTCGAGTGGAGGTACGGATCGAGCGATATGAGAAAACTCTTTTCCGCATCCAATATTGTAAACACGTACGTGAAAGTGGAAGCCTCGCTGATTAAAGCACTAACACGCGCAGGGATGGCCCCCGCAAAGTGTGTAGAGGAATTTGAAATTTGCAGTAGAGATGTCAAGCCCGAAGACGTGTATGAACGAGAAAAACTGCTAGGGCACGACATAGCATCACTAACATACATACTCGGAGAGAGATGCGGCGAGTGCGGTAGATACGTACACCTGGGTGCAACAAGCTATGATATAGTGGACACCACATGGGCCCTCCTCATTAAAAGCGCGCTAAGCATTGTTACGAAAAAACTAAAACTAGTAATAGAGCGGCTAGTAGAGCTCTCACTTAAGTACCTTAATGACGTGGCACCTGGTAGAACGCATAACCAGCATGCTGTACCAATAACCTTTGGATTTAAATTTGCCAACTATGTTTACGAGCTAACGAGGTCCTACGAGCGGTTGCTGGACGCTAGTAAGAGGGTTATAAGGTTAAAGATGTCGGGAGCCGTTGGAACGATGGCAGCGTGGGGCGACAAGGGATTACTAATAGAAAGACTAGTTGCAGAAGAACTTGGTTTAGAACCACACGTCATAACCACGCAAGTAGCCCCTAGAGATGGATTCGCTGAACTAATCTCGGTACTCGCCATTCTGGCATCTCAACTTGACCGGTTCGCGCTAGAAGTTAGAGAGCTTTCGAGGCCTGAAATAGATGAGATGTACGAATCGGCACAGAGAATAGGCAGTAGCACCATGCCTCATAAGAGGAACCCGGTCATCTCCGAGAGGATCTCAGGCCTTGCAAAAGTAATGCGAGGATTCGTACTTACGGCGCTTGAAAACATTCCATTAATGCACGAGAGAGACTTGACCAATAGCTCGAGTGAAAGGATAATAGTTCCACACGCGTTCCTAACGATCGATCAGATGCTAGAAGACATGTTGAAGCTCCTTGAGGTACTCTACGTAAATACTGAAGCTGGAAGGAAAAACCTAGACATTACTCGCGGCCTGATATACACCGAAATGCTCGTAATGAAGCTGGTTGAGAGGGGTTGGGCTAGGCACACAGCGCACTCCAGGCTGATGAGCCTGTCCAGGAAAGTGCGCGAAGGAGAGACCCTAGTAGACGCTGTACTGAAAGACCCTGAGCTTTCAAAGTACTTTACGCGCGAAGAGCTCGAAGCGCTTCTCCAACCCGAAAACTACATCGGTTGCGTCCGAGAAATAGTGGCACGGACAGCTGAATACGCTAAAAGCGTTCTCGGATCTGGTGAGCACCCATGAATAAGGATGTGTCTAGGATAATCGAGGATTATGCAAGCAGGGGAGAAGTATCTATTGCGACACTTAGCAGTCACAGCTCTTTACAGATACTTCACGGAGCCAAGAAAGAGGGGTTCAAGACCCTGTTAGTGACGCTAGCTAGTAGGGAGTGGTTTTATAGGCAATTCGATCACATAGTAGACAAGTTCATCGTAGTAAACGGCTGGAAGGAGCTATGCACCGGTAAGGTTTTAGAGGAACTCCGGAGAGAAAACGCCGTAATGGTGCCTCACGGTAGCATCATCGAATACGTTGGCCTGGAATGCGCTGAAAACATACCAGTACCCTACTTCGGCAACAGATACCTGTTTAGGGTTGAAAGTGATCAGCGACTAAAAATGCAATACCTCGTGGAGTCCGGCATTAAGACCCCGAGAATTTACAAGTACGGTGGAGAAATCGACAAGCTCGTTATAGTAAAGCTCCCAGGGGCTAAGGGTGGTAAGGGATACTTTCTCTCCCGCTCATCTACGCACATCAAGGAAAAACTAGAACAAATGGCCAAAGAGGGAGCCATAAAGAGCGTTGATGACGTTATAATACAGGAATACGTTATTGGGACTCCCGCCTATTTTCACTACTTTTACAGTCCAGTACTGAATAGAGTGGAGGTTCTCGGAGCTGACATCAGGTATGAGAGTAACGTTGATGGACTGCGAAGGGTGCCACTGAAATACCTAGCTGAAGACGTGGAGCCATCCTTTGTTGTAACGGGAAACTTACCTTTAGTTGTACGTGAAAGCCTGCTACCAACTATACTCGAATACGGCATAAAGTTCGTAGAATACACCAGGAAGCAGAGTCCGCCCGGCGCCATCGGGCCATTCTGCTTGGAGAGCGTTGTAAGGGATGACCTTGAAATAGTCGTATTTGAGTTTTCAGGGCGCATAGTAGCGGGCACGAACTTGTATGTTAGCGGTAGTCCATACTCGTACCTGTACTGGGACGAGCCTATGAGCGTAGGTCGTAGAATAGCTAGGGAATTGAAACTAGCGCTCAAGGCAGCATCATTGGAAAAGGTTTTAACGTGAAAGCGGTGTATACACTTAGCTGTATTTGGGTGAGGAACCGTGCCGAAAGTTGCAATATTGATGGGCAGTAAATCCGACTGGGATTACATGCGCGAAGCCGTAGACCTTCTAAAGGAATTTGGAGTAGAAGTGGAGGTGCGGGTCTTATCAGCTCACAGAACGCCCGAAGAAGTGTTCAAATATGCTAAGACCGTGCATGAAAGGGGAATAGAGGTAGTAATAGCCGGGGCCGGAGGTGCTGCACACCTGCCGGGTATTTTAGCGGCGCTAACCCCCCTACCGGTAATAGGTGTTCCAATACCCTCTAAACAGCTTAACGGGCTTGACTCCCTACTATCAATTGTCCAAATGCCGTCAGGAGTCCCCGTGGCCACTGTTGGTATAGGTTCAGCAAAAAACGCAGCTATATTAGCACTAAGGATCCTTGGCCTTAAATACCCGTGGATAAGTGAAAAGCTACTTAAGTACATGGAAGACATGAAAGCGCAGGTCCTATCCACTAGAATAGAATACTAGCCGGTAAGGGGAAAACCCGCCCTACTCGAGCCTCCCCCAAAGTATATTATCCTCCTCTATTATATAGAGAGAAGTCTCCGGCCGCGCAAACCCCCACCTAAACCTTTACAATTGTCACAGGTCGAGGAAAATATGAGCAGGTGTAAAGGCCTCATAGTGGTAGCACTAGGTGGTAATGCCTTCCAGACCAAAGGTGACCGGGGAACGGTCGAAGATTACTGGAAAAACGCATACATAGTAGCCGAGATAATAACGCGGCTTATCAAGGAAGACTACAAAGTAGTTGTCACACACGGCAACGGCCCACAGGTGGGTATCATAGAAGAATGGATGACTCTAGGCATGAAATACAAGAGCATTCCACCAATGAGCCTCGATATCGCCGGAGCTATGAGTCAGGGATGGCTAGGGTATTTACTGCAACAAGCATTGTACAATAAGTTAAGGGAAGGGAACGTTCTACCAGGTAAGGTTAAAGGCGTCGTGACTATCATAACGCAGACACTCGTTAAAAAAGACGACCCGGATTTCAGGGATCCATCCAAGTACATTGGACCCTGGTACGAGAAAGAGGAGGCTGAAAGGCTAACTAAAGAGTTCGGGTGGACGTTCAAGCCGGACCCGCGTGGAGGCTACAGGCGCGTAGTACCATCACCAGACCCCGTCTTACAGGTTGAGATAGAGGCGATAAGAACTCTAGTTGAAAACGGTTTCGTAGTTATAGCGGATGGGGGTGGGGGCGTACCCGTGGTAGAGGAGGATGGAAGAATTAACGGTGTGGAAGCCGTAATAGATAAGGACCTGGGCGCTGAAAAAATGGCAACGGCGCTTAGAGCCGATATATTAATGATACTAACGGACGTGGACTCGGCATATTTAAATTACGGCACACCAAGCGCTAGGCCGCTCAAGGTCATGACTGCGAGCGAGGCTTTAAAGTATTACCGGGAAGGGCACTTCAAGCCGGGCAGTATGGGGCCAAAAATACTAGCCGGTGTAAGGTTCGTGCAAAACGGTGGCAGACTAGCAATAATAGCACATTTAAGACAGGCTCTTGACGCGTTGCAGGGAGAAGCGGGTACTAGAATTATACCGGGATAGCCACGGTGGTAGAGAGGCGTTCCCTTTTAAAGCTGGGAGGAGTCTCTTCGCTAATCACCACTACTGCTCTCTGGGGGACCTCCTTCGCCTTCATAAAGCTGTCCATGGGTGAAACTTCTCCTTATACTTACACCTTTGTAAGAACCATGACCGCCTCAGCACTGCTCTTACCACTAATATTAGTTAAGTACATTAAAGGCCGCCTGGACCCCCTAAGCATTAAACGCGGCTTTATAACAGGGTTGGTATATTCAATTGGTCTTTGCCTACAGGCTGCTGGCACTTCTTACATTGACCCTTCAATGAGCGCCTTCATAACCGGGCTGAGTACTATACATGTTCATTTCTACGTAGCCGTGGTAAACAGGAAGTACACAATACTGGACCTCGTCGCGTTAACTATAGCCATAGCCGGGCTATACTGCTTAACCCTCCCTGTAGGCGGTTTAGGCATTGGAGAGTTGCTAGTGTTCGCTAGCACTTTCATGTGGGCCCTACAGATAATACTGATAGCTAGGTATAGAAGGTCGAGCATCCTCGAATTCTTGCTCGGCACGTTCATGGCGGGGGCGATCTTCGCCCCCCCATCGCTTTACACGGGTATAACGTTGACGCGCGAAGCGGTGATCTACATAGTTTACCTGGCATTGGTCTGCTCCATTCTAGCAACTTTTTTCCAAGTACTAGGTCAGAGGTATGTGTCCGCCTCAACAGCGGCCTTAATATTCCTACTAGAACCGGTGTTCGCGACACAGTTTTCCGTGCTAATGGGGCTTGAAACCGTAGAACCGTATAAGATGGTGGGTGGTGGATTAATACTGCTATCACTGTACATAGCGACCGTCTCGGAGATAAGGCAGGAAAGAGGTCGCTAGTCGACACGCGATGGGTCTTAGGTTATCCGCGTTCTAAGTAAAGTACCGGCATTCATAGCCACGCTTAAAAGCCCTAGAATCATCGCCGCGTATACTAACAGCGGCTTTACCACTAGTCCGAAGAGTTCGTACAATACACCAGTTGCTAGTAGTGCTAGGAAAACATTATAGATAAACGCTAATACCAGGTTCTGGTACAGCTTTCTCTTAACTAACTCGCTCAGCTCGAATAGTCTTAAAAGACCTGCTAAATCGTCGTTTGATAGGACAACATCCCCGAATTCCTTCACGATGCCGAAGTCGTTGCCCATAGCTACTCCTACAAACGCGGCTGACAGCGCAATAGCATCATTTATCCCCTTACCAACAAACATTACCCTTTCACCTTTATGTTGCATTTCCGCGACTAATTTCGCTTTGTCTTGTGGTCTCATTTCAGGGTATGCTAGATTCAGCTCAAAAACCCTGGCATAGTAGGATACGGAAGCCCCACGATCCCCGCTCACAATGCCCGCAGCTAGTCCGCGCCTCTTGAGTGCTTTAACGGCTTCTAGGGAGCCGTTTCGTACACTGTCAGCCACCTCTAAGATGCCTGCCACCTTACGGTCAAACACTATAACTAGCGGCAGCGAACCGCGGTTTTCTAAGTAGTTTACCAGGAACTCGGTGCCCTCGTTTACCCTAATCTTCAACCCCTTTACTGCTTCGTACCTGCCAATTATCACTTCGCGGTCACCAACACGGCCAACTGTGCCCTTTTGGGGGACGTGTTTATAGTGGCTAGGGCTACCGTATCTAACTCCCCTACTAGAGCAATACTCGTTGATCGCTAAGGCTAGTGGGTGGCTACCTCTGGACTCTAGGCCACACACGTAGTAGAGTACTTCTTCGTCACTAAGAGCATTAGCGACGTACAGGGATTTTATGGCCAGCTTACCAACTGTAAGTACCCTCGTCTTATCGAAAAGAACTACCGTTACCTTTGGAACACGTTCGAACACGTCACCGCTCCTGATCAGTATTCCCGTTTTAGAGGCCTTGTAAGCGGCGAGCGTTATGATGAGCGGTGCAGCTATTCCCAGGGCCCAGGGGTATGTGGTAGCAAACACTGTAGCTGTAAATATTAGAGCTAGTTGGAGGGATTTCCTAGTGAACCACCAGTACAGCGCAGTAAAGATCCCTATGCCCAAGGCCATCCATGTAATTACATTACACACCTTGTCTACGGCCTTGCGTACAGTCGGCTTCCTCGACCGCGCCTCCCTCGCGGCCTCGATTATATGCATGAATAGCGCTTCCTCACCAGGCCTCGTAGCCCTCACCCTCATAGAACCTGACACTAAGAGGCTGCCCGCGTATACGGGATCCCTTAAATTACTTCTCTTGACTACCGGTAAAGGCGAACTCGTGAAACTGATCTCATTGACGTACCCCCAACCCTCCACCACGACCCCATCAACGGGTATCATCTCCCCGGCATTGACCTCGACGATATCGCCTGGCTTTACCTTAAAGGCATCAACTTCTGAGGTACCGTTTTTCCGTAGCACTCTCGCCTTGCCTAGATACCTCTGCACCGACTCTTCCAGGTACCCAGCGTTCCACGATTTTAGTCTTTCTTCTAGAAATACTCCCAGACTTAAGAATCCACAAATACCTGCAGCGATTCCGAGAAAAAACCTTGGACTCGCATCTATGCCGGGATACTGTAAGTAACTTGTTAACGTAAGAGTCCCTGCCATGAACGAAATTAGCGTGGATAAGGCGGCGAGAGACTCTGACGTTGGAGAGCATTTTAAGAGGGCCTTTATCCCCCTAATCAGCACGTCGCCCGTTAAAGCGATAGCCGTCATAGCTAAGGTTAGGTGAACTTGAGGCGGAATTAAGTATTCGAGTTCAATAACGCGTGACGCGGAGATCAGCGCATCGCTTATCACCACGACACTAACGATGAATGTGAAGATCCTCATTGAAGCTATAAACCGCCGGAAGCGGTACGTGTAGGTAGTAGGCCTCGCCCTGGTAACGGGCCTTACATTGAACCCGGTGTCTTTCAAGTAACCTAAAAGGCTTTGCATGTCGGTAGTTAGCGGATTATATACCACTTTAATCAGCCTGGTAGCTGGTGAGGCCCTTGCTTCAAGTATTCCTGCCATCCTTAGCAATTCGCCTTCTAACTGTATGGCATCGCGGGGGCTTAACTTATCCGCTTTGAAAATTACAGATCCCTTATGCACATCGTAACCGGCATCTTTTATTGCCTCGTAAATGTCGTTCAGATTGCACTTATCGGCATTGTATACTACCTCTGCCAATCCCGAGCGTATATCCACGTTAAAGACTAAGACGCAGTCGAGCCTGTGAAGGCGGCTCTCCATGGTAGCTATACATGTCTTGCTGTCAACCCCTAAGATCCTCAGCTTCTCACTCGAATACCTCATAACCGAGTTGCCCCTAGAGACATTGCACCGACAGCAGGAAGGGTATTGTATGTGTTGGGTTCGCGCAGAAAGCTGTAAGCGGGGGTTGCTCTGGGACTCCAAGGTACAAAATGCCATGAAAACAGTGCAAAGCATAATTGCGAGGAGTCTGAATACGTACACATGGTGCTCTACGAGGATTCGCACTACTCGTAAGAACAGGAGGTACCTCTCCTCGTATCAACGGTGATAACACCCACGTAGCCACAATAAAATATCTGGCTGGAAGCTTTTATTTCTATAGCCTAGATGGTGAAGACTAAGAAGTCTAAAGGTACCAGCCCACCTCTCGCTCACGCGCCTCGTGGAAGGTTAAACCGATTCGAACTTATAATAAGCTAACTGGTTGCGCGCTACATTGTAGTCCACACGCGTTCAAGCTACGAGGCCTCAACCGGTTCTTAGCCGCTTATTAAGACAGGTTTATAAAGTACAGTGGTTTACAAGTTTTAACCTGCTTCGTGGCCTGTGAAAAGAGGGGCTTAGGAAACAGCGACGAGCCGCCTCTTAACGGCCTAGTAGGGAAGGGTACGGTAAAATTACTGGGTAGTCCTTGAAAGTCCTCCGGCCAGGTTTATGGGTTTACCTTCGTTTAGTATGAAGGCTGGTATCTTGTCCTTGTAAGTTTTCAGAAAGTCAAGGTCCCGTTCCACCTTGCGCCTGCTATTAGTTAGCATCACGACTATGCCGTTTCTCACAGGGTACCAGTGCTTGCAACTTGGGCAGTAAAGCACGGCTGTCTTAATGGCCATTCTAAGGCACTCGCTACATGGATACTCTTTCCCCTGCTGGACACTTTCCTTTAAGTAACCACAGTAAGACTTGCAAAGAGGCATTTCCAAGCCACTTACGTCAACTTCTTGTTTTTCCTCCTCAATAACATACATCTCCAGCGGAAAACTTTTGCAGTGAACGCATTTAAGTACATCTAAGCCCCAATACCTCATCAAGAGCCCACCACCCCCTTAACTATGCTATCAACTCTTTCCAGTATCTCTTTAGCTAAGTTCTCTGTTTTAGCTTCGAGCATGACCCTTAGCACGGGCTCGGTACCACTAGGCCTCACCAATAACCAGTAATCTCTTGATACGACCTTCACACCGTCAATAGTGATCAGTAGGGCATCTTTGAACTCCTCCTCGACGCGCCTGATTACTTCAAGGGCCAGACCACGGTTTAACCTGTATTTCACCTTGATCGTGTAGTACTGGGGAAGTTCATCAAAGAGCTCGGATGCCCTCTTACCTTCCTTGGCCATTAATTCGAGGAATAGCGCTGTTGTCATTGCACCGTCACGTACGTATTGGTGTGGTGGGTACATAAATCCACCGTTCTCTTCAAAGCCGCATAGCGCATCGCCGCTTTTCCTCATGGTGTGGGCTATGTCTACACTGCCCACCTTTAGCCATACGACCTCTACGTTAAAATGCTTTAATACATCTACGATAATGGTGCTAGATGATACGCCCGTATATATGCGTCCTCGTTCACCTCTATGTACTACCAGGTGTTTAGCTAGCAAGGTTGCGGACCGATCACCCCAATGAACTCTTCCACCTTCATCTATAAATATAGCTCTATCGGCATCCCCGTCGTGCCCCACCCCGAGATCGCATTTGTAGATCGTAACGGCCTTGGCCGTTTCCGCGAGTGTTTCCGGTGTGGGCTCTGGTAGCCTCGCTGGAAACGGATCGAGTGTTCCATTAATTACTACCGGCTTAACGCCTAGTTTTTTGAGAACTAAGGGCGTTGTCAACGTACCTACGTTATTAACGGGGTCTACGAGTATTCTAAAATGCCGCCTTGCGATGGCTTCTCTATCAACATGGCTTATAACGGCATTGACGTACATGTCATTCACGAGCGGATACCTTACGACACTCTCGCCTGCCTCTTTCCAGTCTACTACTCTGAACCGCTCTTCCCAGAAGTACTCCTCTATAACACGCTCCTCATCCCTATCAATCTCTATTCCGTGAGGCCCGATGACCTTTATACCGTTGTACTCGGGTGGGTTGTGGCTGGCGGTGATCATCACCCCTCCATCGAAGCCCTGGGTCTTAATGGCGTATTGTAGTGCAGGTGTTGGCGTATACCCGGCATCGTAAACCCTAAGCCCCGAAAGAATGAGAGTGCCCTCCACTATCCTCTTGATCGCGTCACCGCCAGCCCTCATGTCCATGCCTACGAGTATCTTGGACCTCTCCCCGAAGAACGCGCCTATGGCCGATGCGAGCCTCACTATAAAGTTAGGCACCAGATCTATCCCGGTTACCCCTCTTACACCATCTGTCCCGAAGAGCTTCTTCAATACTCTTCCTCCTCTAAAAGTTCTTCGAGCATTTCGTAAATCTCAAGACTACCATCACGTAGCTTAAAAACAGAAACGTAGCCCCGCTCTTCAACCCATTTTCTAACCTTTAAAGAGACGACGCTCAGGTAACTTAGTACCTCTTCAATGGTGTTTTCGATATCTTCACCGCTATCGCGGAGATCTTCGAGAACCTCTCTAAGCCCCTCACCGTGCTTTATAGTCATGTAAACGAAGTTATTTCTAACCTCTACTTGAAGGTAAATGGGAAGTGAGGGGTGCAAGACACGTATTTCATGCTCGCTATGAAGTATAACGATGTAATTAAGGGATTTGAGATGCTCTGCGAGCTCATTTACGATGCTCAAAACACGCACCCTGGTAAGTAAAACCATAACTCCAATATTAAGTTACCAACGGGTTAAAAAGCCCCTCTTGATGTGCTTGTAGCGTTAACGTAGCACTATAGTATCTTAGATCAGCTAAATGGTGCTGCAACGCGCAGTCACTATTCGAGAAACCGGCTTAATTTAAGGTGGATTTACTCTCTAAATGGTTGTGGGCGTGAGGGCGTTAAACTTGAATATTTTGATCGCTGCATCGATTAGAAAGAATGATGAGCTTAACTGGGTTAAGGTGGTCATTGAAAAGCACCACAGAGACCGCATCTGGCTCGTTGTTGACAAGAAATCCACCGAGATTCTTGCGAGGTCTAACATACTGTCAAAAGTTAACGAGAATAAAATGGTAGTGTTTGCTGGCAAGAAGCCGGAAGAACTCGCCCTCAGGGTCTTTAAGGTTGCTACTCCCGATATTATATACACGTGCGATAAGTACGGTGCACTAAAGGTACTCGTAGACTTTCTCAGAATAACCCCTGTAAAGCAAATTGAATGTTAGCCCTTAGCATGAATTTCCACGATATCGCCGTCGTGTAACATGTGATCTAAGCCCACCCTCTCGCCGGGATACCTGACAGAGGTACCCCACACGCGCGCGTAAAGAAAGTTTTCAACGAACTCGCTATGAATACCAATAGCAACGTCCCTTACTGTAGCGTTTTTTCTAAGTACCAATGGTCTCTGAGAGGGTGGCGCGTTTGGCGCCTTCGTGTAAACTCTTATAATTTCGAGGACATTGTAGAGTGTCAGCGCAATGGAGTCCAGGCCTTCACCGGTTATAGCGGATCCCACTATGACTGGCGTACCCGGTAGTGCCCGGCCGATCGCCTCCACCACGCCGCGATCGGGGCTGGCCAGATCAGCCTTATTGATAAACACCACCGACGGCTTGTATACCGTTGCCTCAAATATTGACTGTTCAACGTCATCTATGGTTACTTCGCCGTAGATCTTCACGTGCGCATTATATATTCTATAGCTTTCGAGGAGTTTACGAACTTCATCGGCTGTAGCGTCCAGCAGCTTACCCATAAGGGTTATACGTATACCCAGTTTACCCGTTCTCATCACGTTCAGCACGACCCTGCCACGAGGCTTAACGAGAAGGACGCCTTCGCGCTTTAACAAACTCACCAAGTTTTCGAGCTCGTGAAGTATGTTCGAAGTCGCATCCAGTACGATCAGTGCTCCATCAGCGTTCCTTATGAGCCCAACGACCTTCCTAAAGAGCGATCCCGAGACTAGTGGAGGGGTATCTACGAGTTGAAAGTAGACGTCATTGTACTTCAACATACCGGGTACGGGGTACGTCGTGGAAAAGGGATAATCAGCTACTATCGTTTTTGCACCAGTTAATTTATGCACCAGGAGGCTCTTTCCGCTGTTTGGAGGCCCTATTACAGTCACTTGAACGTCCCCTTCCTTTTCAACGAAGAAGGATGTCCGCGAACCCGCCCTCTTCCTTCTTCTTTCTTCGAGCTCGTCGCGTAGCTCGGCAAGCCTCTTTGTAGCCCATTCACGAAGTCTTTCTGTACCCTTATGCTTCGGTACACTGGAAATGAAGTCTTCAAGAGCTTTGATCTTTTCTTCGATAGTTCTGGCATCCATTACCCTTATCCACTTAGCCCTAGCTTCAGCCGGTAGGTTCGTAGGCATGTGTTTCACCGTCTGGCGTAGTCTAGTAAGCTCTTGTGCTTAGGAGCTTTTCCACCTCTTCTCTTTTCCCTATACCATGTGGGTGCTATATTTTTCAGTACGCGCCAGCTCCTTCTAACGTATAGAGGGGGGTCCGAACCCGGCGTATACATCTCTTTAAGCCACTTCTTTGTAAGCGGGTCTGCCGGGTAACCTGAACCGAAGTTTCCAACGTGTTTCCTTAGTTTAACGAGGTCGAGGTCCCTCATTACCTTTGCAAAAATGCTTGCAAGTGCTACTGGAAGATACCTGGCATCGGCGCCAGGTTCCATTACGAACTCTACCGGAAACCCTTTAAAACAGGTTTCCGCAATGTCCCTGATTCTGCTAGCACGTCCTTTAATTTCATCTACATATATGTGCACCCCGCCTACGTCGGGGTCGATTAGCGTGTAGAGTATGCGCAGGATCCACCCAATGCATTCTTCTTCGACGTCGTTAAGGTTTTCCCGGTCCATTCTCCAGGGATGCACGTATACGGCAACTACAACTACCCCCTCTCTAAGTGCTTGTTTATAAAACCAGTACCTTTTCTTAGGGCTTAACCGCTTGCTTTCCTTTAAGCTTCGATTTTTAAGCTTTTCAAGCATGTCGGGGGACACCAGAACACCTGATACGATCATGTCACCTATTAGCGGCCCCCGTCCCGCCTCATCTATGCCAATGCGAGTCAACGAGTTCTCCTTCATTACGGCTGCTCCCAGAGCTTTATATTGGTGTGAGTGGTAAAGAGGTTTTAGCCATTTATCAGCAAGTGGCGAAGGTACCGAATAGTGGCATGAAGCACATGAGCTCGTAAGCGGTAAAATATCTAGGAAGAACTGCAAACCCCTCTAAGCATAAAGGTGTCAGTGAGGAAGGTTGCTGTACCTCATGGAACAGTAAAGTATAAAGTAGGGTTTACTCTTGTAGTAACCTAGGTGATTTTGCGTGGACGGGTTTTACGAGAACTTAGAAACATGGGTTAAGAGGCAACGCGAAGTTAAGAAAATGTTCATGAAGGCTGAAGAGAAGTATAAGGAGGCGGACAGGCTTACACTAATAACACTCTCCAGGCTGGCATTTCAGCACATGGGGAAAACGATCGAGGCTTTTGATAGCTGGCTTAAGGACCCCATGATAACCACCCACATGCCCCGCGAACTGCTAATAGAGCTCTGGGACAGCCTCAGGGAAATATTCTATAAGTTGATAGACCTGGATATAGAACATACTTCGAAGTTCGCCGAGCACCTAAAGAACTTAGAGGAGACGAACGCCATTAACCCATTATTTACTATTAGGCCTTCACGTGAAGAAAAGGAAGGCAGAAGGCAGCCCCCAACACCAGTACTCTAACGTTTAGTAGCCTTCAAGGTAGTTTCAACGTCTACAGGCGCGATCTTGGGCCAAGCCTCCTCGAAGGCCTTTCTTAAGGTATCTACATCACCCTGAATGCTCTCCGCGGCTTTGTCTAAAACTTCTTTACCCAGCCCCGTTATGACTAGTTTTCTGCTCTTAGTGGACATTTCTACGAGCCCCGTGTACTTGAGTGACGTCAAGTCATTGATCAGATCTTTACTCACGGGCGTATCGCCCAGTAGAACGAAGTTGTAGCCTAACTTAATATTTGAGCTCTTTTCGACACTGTATACCAAGTGGGCTAGTGCTTTTTCACTTATGCCGTTCGTAGCTAAGGAGATCAGATATAGTAGCCTGAGGATCCTCTGATTCTTTAATATATCGGATACCGTTATAACATGCCTGGTCAGGATCTTTATTTCCTTGCCTTTTTCGGTACCAGCCTGTGGAGTAGCCGCCTTGGATTTCTTTAACCCGCCCATAAGATTTACACCGTAAAATCCGTACCATGTTAAATATACTACTCGTGGCTTTTATTGCTGTGAAGTACTGGCGCCTTCGGCGCGAGCCCTAATGCTACGAGAAGGCCTGCTTTATACCTCAGAAGCTCCCGCTTATCTAGGTACTTGAAAATACCCGTATCGTCTACACTGTAAGCTTCCAACAGCAGGGTGATAACATCGTCTATTTTAGCTTGTTCCGGCGCTAGCGTTTGTAATAACTGCTCTACCCCCCTAACGGCATCTTTGATCTTCTTTTCGAACTTAGAAGACCTGGCCAAGAGGAGTAGGTAAATGTACGTCATTGAAATGACCACGAGCAAGGTACCGGTAAGGGCGCTACTCAGTTCGGCCTCTAAGGCTATTAGTAGTATCCCAAGAGCAACGGTACCTGTAAGTCCTAGAATTGGTTTCAGCAATGTGAGAATTAACGACGCCGTGGAGACTGCCAGGTATACTAGTTCGAAATCGAGGCCCACGGACACTATACGTATTGCTGTAACCATGAAGCCGAGTACGGCGGGTAAAGCGACCTGAACTTTTTCCATTACGTATGCTTTTTCAAGGACGTCCTTGAACTCGGTTACACGCTCTCTCAGTGAAAGGAGACTCGAGTAGAGCGCGTACTCGTAGCCTGGATTGTCTGCAAGTTTTGAAATCTCTTCTATCAGTGCAACCAGCACGGTGTACCTCTCCCACACCGTGCGCGAAGGCACTAACGGCTTCCGTGCCCTAATGATCGTGTCTTTAAGCCTGGAAACCTCGCCACGGCCCCAGGCGCAATACTCACGGCTTTCAAGAATAGATATAAGCGTGTCTAGCCTTCTCAAAACGTCATCTATTAGTATCTTCAAACCGACCACTCAAACCCATAAACCCATTTAAGTTACGTGCTTAAATACTTGAATATGAAAGTAGACGACAAGTTGACACTTCATGGTAACATTAATCGTACCCTCTAAACAGCTGAAAAGGGTGGTAAAGGACTCGTTGAACTCGAGCGTTGAGAAAGTATTCATTGGTATTGGGCATAGAAGTGGCAACGTGTACGTCGTCAAAGATCTACATGAATGTCCAAACATCGCGGAGAAGCCAAGTACGCGCTTCGAAGCGGACCCCCTTTGCCTGTATGATATTCACAGGAAGGCGGAGAGCTGGGTCCTGGAGATAGTTGTACTTGTCCACAGCCACCCAGCACAACCAGTACCCAGTGCAGAGGATCGAAAGGGCATGGAACACTGGCCGCTTCCGTGGTTAATAGTAAGCTCGCTCACGGGAGACTACAAGGCGTGGATGCTAGTTAATGGCGAATTACATGAAGTCACCGTTGAGGAATCGAGTTAAGATGCTTTAATAAAGCTAAAAAGTAGTGTGAAAGATGTAAGATATCTCTACTTAGGGGCATGCCTGCCAACTGGGGTGGTATCTATGAGTGGTACCGATATAAGGGTTGAAAGCGTGGCCAGGAGAAGGATCGGTGCTCACAGTCATATACGTGGACTTGGACTAGATGAGAAAGGTAAGGCGGTATTCAAAGCAGACGGCCTAGTAGGGCAGGTTGAAGCGAGGGAGGCTGCCGGGATAGTCGTTAGGATGATAAAGGAAGGTAAAATGGCCGGTAGAGGAATACTCCTAGTAGGCCCTACCGGTACTGGTAAAACAGCTATAGCGGTTGCTATTGCTAGGGAGCTGGGTGAAGACACGCCGTTCGTAATGATGTCTGGTAGCGAAATTTATAGCACGGAGAGAAAGAAAACCGAGATCTTAATGGAAGCTGTCAGAAAGGCCCTGGGAGTCAGAATTAAAGAGGTTAGGAAAGTCTACGAGGGCGTGGTTAAGGAGGTAAAGATCAGAAGGGCCAGACACCCAATGATACCATACTATGCAGTGCCCGTGGAGGCTAAGATAACGCTGTCGACGAAGGACGAAGAAATGACTCTAACGGTGCCGGAAGAGGTTACACAGCAAATTTTAGAACTTGGTATCAGGAAAGGAGATGTCATATGGATTGACGCAGAAACGGGTAGAGTTAACAGGGTTGGCAGAACCCGTGAAATCGAAGGCGCTAAGACGTACGACATCGAAATCAAGAGGCTCGTTGAAATTCCCAAGGGCCCCGTCAAGAAGGAAAAGGAAATAGTTACAGTCGTGACACTACACAACCTCGATGTCTACTTTGCTGCCCAGAGAAGCCTGGTAAGCTTCTTCGGTTTGACATTTGAACGTGAAATACCCAGTGAAGTCAGGAGAGATGTCGATGAAACGGTTAAGAAATGGCTTGACCAGAGGAAGGCGGAGCTCGTGCCCGGAGTGCTATTCATAGATGATGCTCACATGCTTGACATAGAGGCATTCAGTTTCTTAACAAGAGCTATGGAAAGCGAGCTCGCTCCAATAATGATACTAGCTACTAACAGAGGCTTTGCAAAGATAAGAGGCACTGACCTGGAATCTCCACATGGAATGCCTCTAGACCTTCTAGATAGACTACTAATTATACCTACGAGGCCTTACACTGCCGATGAAATACGCGAGATAATTAGGATCAGGGCAGAAGAGATGGAAATAGAGCTTTCAAAAGAGGCGCTTGAAAAGCTCGTTGAACTCGGAACAAGGAGGAGCTTAAGGTACGCTGTTCAATTACTAGAACCAGCCCGTATCATATCCGAAGAACGTGGTTCACAGATTATAGACGTGCAAGACGTGGAGAAGGCTTCTAAACTATTCATAGACCTATCAACTAGCGTAGAGTACTTGAGACAGCACGAAGAGAAATTCCTCAAATAGCCAAGTACACCAGATCAAAGTTCAAACCGCCACTCCTCGTGAAACGGAGACCTTTTATGCACGAGCTGGTTGCCGTTTCTTCGCTTCTAGGTTTTGTAGGTTAAGGCTTTTTTTGAGGCTTTCGGGGTCGCTAGTGGTGATCATTTACGGGCCTTGCCGTGGAAAATGCTTACCAGCGGCTCTGGGTTCCTGAGACCCATAGTTATCTGTGGAGAGAGGACCCGGGAGAACCGGTGGTGACCCTTCTCAGGTCAACGGGTAAAGACCTAAATGGGAATACGCTTGCATGCTTGGTAGCTTCCAAAATGCTACGTAACTATTTCACCTACAACGGCTACATCGACTTCAGCTACCGATTACATTCATCCCATTACGCTTACCGCTTCTTACAGCCAGCCCTCTACCCAAACGACCTTTCAATACCCTCTGGCTAATTTTACAATGTTCTTGATTCTTTCCCTAGTTACGGGGCCTAGAGGCGCGCCCGTTGCTCTCTCGGTTAGCCTACAAAAGGCGCAAGTACCCGTTGATGAGGGCATTCCACAATATTTGCACGGCACTACCTTCTTCTCGATGTTGGCACTAACGTACTTTGAGAGGTTCTTGAAGATTCTTCTCGCTAGAGAAAGCTTAAAGCCCGGCATTACCTCTTCGAGCTCATCCAGCATCTTGCGAATAGATGCTTTAAATGGATCCCTGTACTTAAAGGGGCAGTCCGTTTCGACGTATTTGATGTTCCGTAATGAGGCGTACATCAAGAGGTCGTTCTCATATGTCTCATATAGAAGCTTGAGCTTTGGCGTGGCAATGCCCGGTATGCCGGGTATGGCAGGCACCATTTTGCTCATGTCCACCAGGTCTTGTAGCATGAAGTCCTTTAGTATGAACACTAAGATGTCATCCATGTGGTGTCCAAGCGAAACGGCATCTACACCTAGTTCCACCGCAAATAAGTTTATGAAGTACCGCTTAATCATGCCGCAAAGGCTACAAGCAGGCCTCTTAACCAACTTAACGAGCTCTGGAAGAGTATGTCCCACCAATTCGCTGAGTGCAACGGTAAAGCACTTCGCGTTTACGTTTTCACACGCCAACTCTACGGCCTTCCTTGACATTTCAGAATACAGCCCTATTCCGAGATCTAAGTGAACGCCGTAAACGGCCTTGAGCCCGAGGGCGTCTTTTAGTTCATTTAAAATGTACAGTAAGCTCAAGCTATCCTTCCCCCCGGAGAGGGCCACGAGCAGACTATTAACGCCCTTTAACAGTCCACGTTTCTCGATAAACTTATGCACCCTGCTTTCGATGTACTTGAGATAGTGTTCTCTACACAAGTTTAGCTTAGCGTACGGCACCCTTACAATAGCTTGTGAGCTACACTTATTGCACTTTACCTTGAAACCGCTTGAAATGTAAAAACTCAACGAGTAACCACCTAGAGCGTTTCTTGGCATCCATGGTAGTGTTATTAGCCTAAGTACTACTTAATAGTGTGTAGGAGGCTGCCTCGTGAAACGCCAAGAACGTAGGGCTGGGAGCAGTTGGTACACATCGGGGTAACGTATAAGAGCCTTGTGGAGGAGGATTTCAAGGTTTTAGCCGCACTAGAAAAGGGCTTAGCAGACCACGAGTATGTTCCATTAAGGGTGCTTGAAAGGCTTAGCGGTATGTATGAAGAAAGATTGCAACTGGTTCTCAGGAAACTACACGACCTTAAGCTCATTAAACGCGAAACAGTCGGTGGCGAGAAGATGTATAGGCTCACCTACTTGGGTTATGACATGCTAGCCTTACGAGCTCTCGTGAAAGCTGACGTTATCGAGGCGTTAGGGAGTAAGGTCGGCACAGGCAAAGAGAGCGAGATATACCTGGGCCTTGCACGGGGCGGGGTGCAGGTCGCCGTGAAGTTCTTGAGAATAGGCAAAACAAGCTTTAGGCAAACAGCAAGAGTTAGGGTATGGACGCGTGATGGGAGCCTCTCGTGGTACACTCAGTCAAAAGTGGCAGCTGAACGGGAATACAGGGCCTTAAAGAAGCTGGTGGAGTTTAAGGCGCAGGTCCCCGTGCCGGTGGGGTACAACAGACACGTAGTGGTAACAGAGTTTATTGACGGCATTGAACTCTTCAGGAGGCCTCCTTTAGAAAGCCCAGAGGAAGTCCTAGACAAAATAGTAGAGACGATCGCCGTAGCCTATCATAGGGCTCAAATCGTTCACGGAGACCTAAGCGAATATAATGTACTGATAAGGAAGGGTGATGAGGCCCCATTCATAATAGACTGGCCGCAGTACGTTTACAGGGACGACCCTAGTTCCACGGAGTTACTTAAGAGAGACGTCTACTACATAGCAAAGTTCTTCAATAGGGTCTATGGCGTAGAAGTTCGTCTCGAAGACGCCTTTAAACGCGTATTAAGCTGGCAGAGTACATAAGGAGATATAAAAGTTCAAACGCTTAATTGTCATTAAAGGTGGCTTGGTGCACGGGTGGGCGCATTAGTCACGGTTATGGGCATTGATATAAAGCCAGGACATTCACCCAGGTCCTCCAGGACACCTAAATATGCAGTTGTGATCTTGAGAGATGGTCGGGTAATCAGTAGGCTAGATGACGTGCCACTACACAGCATCATAAGGCTCGTAATAGAGTACCATGTCGACGTGCTCGCAGTCGACAACATCTACGAGGTCGTAGGGAGCTCGAAAGACCTTGCAAGGATATCCAGAATAATTCCCTCATGGTGCAAAGTGGTAGAGGTTACAAGCACTGAAAGCGGTTTTGTTAGCGTAGAGGAGCTTGCCACGATATTGAACTTGCAAGTCAAGCCTACAACGTCCCTTGACACAGCATTAATCAACGCCTACGCTGCGTATTTGGGTTACGGGAGAGTAGTAAAACTCCCTCCCGAGAGAGTTTACATCATTGTATCTAAGGGTAGAACCCCGAGTCAGGGGGGTGCAAGTAGTGATAGGTTTAAACGAAGTATCAGAGCATCTGTTCTTCAACTAGTGAGAGAAATCAAGGAAGCTCTAGATAAAAACCACGTAGATTACGATCTCGTAGTTAAGGAAAGCGATGGAGGGCTCGAAAGGGGGCTATTCGTCGTCTATGCTTCACCGGATAAGGTACGTGCGATAATATCGCCGGTAAGGTGCAGAAACGTCAAGATCTCGGTTAAGCCCGTGACTACCGTAAGAACGGTCACGAAACACCGCAGAGTGGTGATACTGGGTTTAGACCCGGGTATTAGCGTCGGCGTCGCCGTATTAGACTTTGACGGAAGGCCCCTTCTCGTTAGAAGTTACAAGAATCCAGATAGAGAGCAAATTCTTGCAGAGGTGTTCTCGGTGGGTAAACCCGTCATAGTAACGGTAGACGTTGCTAAGCCACCGGAGTATGTCAGAAAGATAGCTTCAATGCTCAGGGCACAACTCCACACCCCTGACGAGGACTTAAGCTTCGAGGAGAAGCAAAAAATAGTAAACGAGTACTTGTCACAGCACAACATTGATGTGCCAGATACGCATGCCAGAGACGCTCTCGCAGCGGCCATAAAGGCGTATAAACACATCAGACCCCTCATGGAGGAGATAGAGTCCAAGATCAGGGGCATGAGCGGCGTAGACAGAGACGAAGTCGTAGTTCAAGTTCTACGAGGCAGGACGCTCTCAGATGTCCTAGAAGAGGTGTTCTTGAAGGTGCTTAGCAGGAGAAGAATACGAGGCGTTGAAGCCGCTGAGAGGAAGGTGGAAAAACCATACAGAGATAGCGATGAAACGGCGAGGCTACGTAGTAAGGTCTCCGAGCTCGAGAACGCTGTAAAAAGACTCGAAGAGGAGTTAAAGCGTAGGGAAGAGTTGTTAAAGAGCCTTGAAGTGGAATTAAAGCTACTTAAGAAAAGACCCCTAGACGAGGAATGCGAAAGAAAACTTAACCAGGTACAAGTCGAGCTGGATGCCCTCAAAAGGCTCCTAGACGAGAGGTCTAACTTGGTTGGTACGCTACGCGATAAGGTTTCCTTGTTCGAGAAACTGCTCGTAGACACAGCCATGGGTAAGAACACTATAGCGTGTAAAGCCCAGGCAATATCCGTGTGTAAAGGGCTTCCTGCATACGTTGAAAAGGAACTAGACATCACTAAGTGTGTGGAGTACGCTAGAAGTCACAGAACAGGTATACTTGTTCCGAGGCGTTTTGGGGTACAGGGCTTAGAAGCGCTTCGCGTACCTGTAGTAGAGGTGGACGTTGTTGCAGATCTCGGAGACTATGTCCTGGTAAATAGCGGCGTTCTCGAAGAAATAAAGAACGAATGGAAAAGAATTGAAGAGCTGGAGGCACGCGAAAGGAGGGAACGGATATTCAAAATGATAAAGGAGTATCAAGAGCTTAGAAAAAAGACTCAGTAGAGGATGACCTGGTCGTTTATAATGAGCTCCGTTATCTTCTTGATGTTGAGAAGAGACTCCTCTACGATTCCTATGATGTCGTTCTTTACATGTCCAGGTATGTCTGGAATATTCATATCTCCCGGTACAAGCTTCACGCTGGCTATGAGCGGCTGATCTATGGGCTTGCCTATCTGGCTAAGGATCTCGACGTAGACGTTGCTTAGTATATCCCCGTGCGCGGCGTGAACCCTTTCCGCAATGATCTTCGCTAGTACATTGTAGATTTTTCCAACATGGTTAACTGGGTTCTTGCCCGCTGTCGCTTCGAGGCTTATAGGCCTCATCGGCGTTATCAGGCCATTAGCTCTATTACCTCTACCTGTAGCCCCATCATCGCCATGTTCGGCTGAAGTACCCGTCACCGTGATGTAGAAGCTGTCTTTTTCAGGGATGTCAGCGGTGTTGACGTATACTTTGACATCATATTCAGGCGCGATCTTGTGGGCCAATTCCATAACTTCCTCGACTATGCTCTCTTTAACCTTCAAGTACTCGTATTTATTGCTTACTTCACTATCGATAATAGCCGCAGCTATCGTGAGTATTACCTGCCTGTCTCTTCTCAGCCCCATCACCTTGATGTCCTCTCCCACGGCTGGGTACTTTTTCTTGAATTCCCTGCTATTGAGAAGTCTCTCGGTTTCGTAGACCAGTTTCTCGAGAACCGTTAACGGGGCGAAACCTACTCCGATGCTTGTATCGTTAGCTAAAGGTACGTACTCCTTGCCGGCTTCGAAGACGGTTACCAGGTCCGTACTACCCTTTCTGATCTTGTAATCCACTATCACGTGGAGGTCGGGGTCGAGGTACCTGAAGTTCTTTCTAATCCAGTCCTTTACTGCTTCCACTACAAGCTTACCGTATGGAATGCTGTAGGTAACACCACTAACTCTAACCTCTGTAGTCGCGCGGCCGGCGACGATTATGTATATAGGCTCTATTACATCTCCGCCCCCAAATCTCGGGGACGCCTGCCCACCCACCAGTAGCGTCTTATCTAGGTTATGGTGTAGAATAGTACCAAACTCCTTTAAGTAGTACTTGCAGAGCATCCGGGAAGCCGCCTCGCTGGCGGAGTCCGCGATGTAATCGGGGTGTCCGAGACCTTTCCTCTCAACCAGTTCCACTTTCATGTCTTGAACGTTCTGCATACGTAGAAGCTCCACTTCAATATTTCGGGAAACCCCCACCGCGAGCACCCTGAATGCTATTTTCTGCTAATTAATCCAAAGATTTTAAAGTTTACTGCCATAGCTCCTTGAGCAGCTAGTTTCACTCCTCACAATAAAAGGGCCCTTCACCGATACCGTATTCTACTACCCTAAGCGGACCGGGCAGCACATCAAGTACTTGCTGCTCGCTTAAAACGTATCTGGTACCGGTCTTTTCGAGCGCTTTGTTTACTAGAATTCCCACGATCTCGCCGGCCGCCTCCACGGGCTTTACATCACCCGGTACCACTATGACGTAGGAAACGCAAGTCTTTTTTACTAGTTCAGGAGAGGCCGCGTAAACTTTGACGTAAGCTCCATAAATACTATCACAGAACACCCTTAAACCTATTCCGAGCCTTAGCGGAACCCTGAGATAGTTTCTCTCGCCATAAACCATGAACGCGCCCTTGGAAAGGTATTCTCCTGAAGGTGGGCTTTTCGAGACCTGTCTTCCCTTAACCCAGTAAACCTCCACGTAGCTGTAACCGGCTTTCCACGCCTTGGAGTAGCACGCGGCAATAACGGCAGCGTCGGCTATGTCATCCTCGTTAAGCTCTGCTCTGTTTCTTAGCATTACAGTTGCCGGCGCACCATGTACATTGGCATGGAGAAATACATCGTCTTCTCCCAAATACTTCTTGACAAGTAGTTCGTTTTGAGCAGCGTCGCGCCCGGCTACAACAATAAGGTTGTTCCTGGTTAAGCTCCACCTAAACTTATCATACCAGTATCTAGGTGGAGGTTTAGCGTGTATGCGAGGAGCCAGACGCTTTTCCAGCTCGATAGACTTGTTCTCAAGGGCCTTAAGGGCTTCCAGTGCCCTTTCAATCTTCTTCTGGAGTTCGCCGCGCCGCTTTTCCAACCTCAAAACCTGGTTATCGAGGTCTTCCCTAATGGAGAGCTCTAGCTCGTTGTCACCGGTCTTGATTTTTATAGTTCCACGTCGCTCGTCGTACTCCACTACGTTGCACTCCGCTAAATACTGCCATCCTCTCTCAACGCGCGTTTTCCTCGCGCACTCTAGTACTCCTAGTACGGTGTAGTAGTTTTCGTAAATGAGTGAAAGGGCTTTCGTGACCCTTTCAAGCTCTTTTCGGTACTCTTCAATAGCCTTTTTTTGCTCTTCAATGCTCTTTTTCCACATCTCAGCCTGCTTCTCGGCCTTCATTCTTTCCTCTTCGGATTTAAAGTAAGCTTCTAGATCAGTAAAGTACGCGTCTATTGCGCTGTCAAAGTCTCCGACTTCCTTAACCTCTAACCCGTAGATCTCGGCGAAAAGCCTTGGTTTATAGGGCGAGTAAAACTCAATTCCCTTGTTCCCGTAGACTAAGTATCCTTTGCCTTCTAGAGACTCCGTTACCAATAGCACATAATAGCGTGCAAGTTCTTCTAAAGCGTATTTGGGAATTTCTGTAGGTTTCTTTAGTTTATCTTCGTAAAGCCCCGTTCTCAAAAGTAATTCTTCGGCGATGTAGCCGGGTAATCCCCATTCAGAGACTAGACCCCTTACAAGGTCCTTTCCCTTCAACACAGCGTCTACTAGCGCTTTAACGTTCCAAGGTGGTAGCCCTCTTACCGGTGGTGGTTGGTACTGTAGGCCGGGCTTTATAGTTCTATCCTTGAACTCCTCGAAGCGCGAAGAGTAGATAACCTTACCGGTTGCATCCGTTAATACCCATAGACCCCGTGGCAGTAATTCAACGTAGTTTACTAGCTCTTTACTACCTTTTAGAGCCTTGATAACTACTATTCTTTCCCACCACGGCATTTCAACGCTCACGATCTTTCCATCTCTTACATGCGCACGCAAGTACCTAGCCACATTGTCGATACTTTTTTCCCCGGGCTCGCTAACGGAGATGTGTATTCGCTGCCCGGGCTCCACCTTTAGCAACTTAGTAGAGCCCTTGCACCTGATCTTCAAAAGCCAGCTATATTTCAACCTATACGCGTTATCTACGAAGCATTCTTTCAGATCCTCACTGTGAAGGCTTGTCCAAACATAAGTATCCACGACGTCCATAGACTTCTTGAGCACCATTAACACCTGGAGTGGCTTTTAAGCAGGGGGACCTCATATTACACACTTAGGTGTAGTGCTTGATAAGTGTACTCAAGAACCTGACCATCGAAGACAGGATCGTACTGCACAGACTCGTAGTGGGGATCATCTTCGGAGCTGCAGTCTTCGCCGCGTCCTTCTTCGTCCCTCCACTCACGCTCTCCCCCCTAGCATGGTCTACGTCTGTGCTAGTATACTACGTAACGGTAGTTCACATCGTGGTCAAGTACAAGCCCACTAGCAGGTTCCAAACATATCTTCGAGGTCTTGCAACTTTTTACGGCGCGTGGCTATTAACGGCAATAGTACTCTACGAGGTTGCAGGTCATTTGGGGGTGAGAAGGTGATAAAAGCGGTCTCGCTGGACCTCTGGGGCACGATAATAGAGAATGAGAAGGGGCCCTTAGAATCTTACACGCTGATGAAGCTCGAGGCACTTAGATACTCACTAAGTAAATATAGGTCTATCGAAATAGATGACCTTCTGCGCACATATATGAAAATCATGCGTTACAAAGACACAATACCGCCCCGGCTCTTTGCCCGCATACTAGCACTACTACAGGGGTTTGAACCAAGTAACCCGGTTACGGAAGAAGCCGTAAGGGCTTACGAGGAAGCTGTATATGCCTATAAACCAAAAGTGATGGAGGGCGCTCAAATACTACTCGAATACGTTAAAAAACGGGGTTTAAAGGTCGTTGTAGTCTCGAACACGTCATTCTCAGCTAAAGCAATCGCGAAGATTCTGGAAAACTCCGGTTTACTACAATACATTGACTACATAGTCTCTTCAGCGGACACCGAGGTGGTGAAGCCTAATCCAAGAATATTTTACGCCGCGCTTAAAGCTGTAAACGTAGAGCCAAGCGAAGCCGTTCACTTAGGGGATTCCTGCGTTAGAGATGTCATTGGAGCGTATCTTGCTGGAATAAAGCCGATACTTCTCGCAAGGAGCGAAGAGGCCATAGAGTTATGCCGTCAAATACCCGAATTGAGGGTTGTTAAAAGCCTAGAAGAGGTGGTGAAAGTACTCGAAGAAGCGAGTAGTCTACGGACCAGGTAACGTTCACGTAGCGTTGACCTTTAATGCCGCGAGTCAGGGTAACACCGAGTTGAAGTGGCGCGATCATGTCGACGCGTAAACCCATGCTAGTTATCGAGCACTGCGAGCCGGATTTAAGTCCATGGCTTATTCTAGAATACAGACACGCTTCGCTGATATATGGCCGCGACCACGTAATATTCACTAACGTACCTGAAAGGTACCACAAGCTATTGGCTAGGTACGGTAAAGTAAGGCGCGAAAGCGTAATTGCCCTTGTCAGCAATGGCGAGATGAAGCTCGAGGAAATCATAGTGCTGGACCCAAGAGCTGAAACGCCCTTAACCTACCAGGACCTGGCAACGGCGAAGTACGTAATAGTTGGCGGCATACTGGGTGATCATCCGCCGCGTGGAAGGACGCATCAGTACATAACAAGTAGACTACCACATAGCGTGAAATCGCGCAATATCGGTAACGGGCAATACAGCATAGATGGGGCAACGTACTACATTGATTACTTATGGAGGAACAAAGACTTAGCACGCTTCAAATACGTTGATGGCATTTACATCGAAACCGATCAGGGGTATGTGTACCTGCCGTACCGGTATCCTCTCGTCAACAGCAGACCGCTAATAGCAAACGGCTTAGAGTACTATCTAAAATACCGCAAGATGAGGGATGATATATGGAAGGAGATAACGTCTCGGTAGAGCTGAAATCCAGTCACCTTACCGCATCAACCAAACTTAGCTTATTCGTAGTACAGCCGATCCCTTGATCCTCGCCGACTTTAAGTTTCTCAGCGCGATGTTGACCCCTTCAAGCTCATACTCCTCTACGTGGATATCTATGGGTACTTCAGCCGCCAGTCGCAGTAACTCCTCTATATCTCGTCTTGTAACATTTGCAACGCTCTTGATCTCCTTCTCTTCCCATAAGTGGTTTTCGTAAACGAGATTTACAGGCGTCTGCTTCCTAATAACATTTATAACGAGTCTTCCACCTCTGTTCAGTAGTTCAAGAGCGCGTTTAACGGTCTCTCCCACGGGTGTGAAGTCTATTGCCCTGTCTAACCTCGCAGGAGGGTCTTCTTGCGGGTGGCCTGTCCAATCCGCTCCAAGCCTTCTAGCCAGCTCTCTGTGCTCGGAGCTCCTGCTGAAGACGTATATCTCGGCGTCTGGGTACAGCCTCCTAACGACCTGTATTATTATGTGAGCAGATGCGCCGAAACCGAACAAGCCTAGTCTAAGACCGTTAGACATGTTAGTTAACCTAAGTGCACGGTATCCAACTGCGCCAGCGCACATTAATGGCGCGAGCTTAACGGAGTTAACGTTCACCGGAGCCCGGTATACATAGTCTAAGTAAGCCGTGGTGTATTCCGCGTAGCCGCCATCGATGTGGCACCCCGTGGCCTTAAAGTCCACGCAGAGGTTCTCTAAGCCCCTCTTGCAGAAATCGCAGTTACTACACGTCCAAGCAATCCAAGCAATACCAACTCTATCCCCCGGTGCGATCCTACTAATAGTTTTCGGGGCTTCTACGACTTTACCGATAACTTGGTGTCCAGGTATTATGGGCAGTTTGCACTTAATCCTACCTTCAATAATATCTATGTCTGTGTAGCAGACACCACAGGCTTCTACGCGTACAAGTACCTGGTTATTACTCGGAGCGGGGGTGTCGAGGTCTGTAAGTGTAAGAGGGTCTTCTTTTAGTGGAAGCTCCATGGATCTACGAGGTAAGCCTTCAACGAAGATCTCCGCGTTTTTATAGAGGACCGCCGCCTTCACGGGCCACACCTTAGATGTTCTAAGCACTAACACCTAAAACTAGTAGGCATAACCTTCCTAATTAAGCGTGCTACATCTCACATAAACCTGAGAAGACCCAAAAAGAGAGGTTAAATGGAGATAGAATAAGTTGCCCACTTTATACCCACAAGAAGAAACGCGTAGACTCGGCTTCAACGAGAGGGTATAAAAGTCCTTGTAACTACTATGAACTTGGTGGCTCCAGGTTAACGGCGTTACATGCTTTAGATGATCCAATAATACCCGTACTGTTTCCAAAATATCAATATATGCTGATACCCTATCTTATATATACTTTTTAAGCGATTTTAACGAAGTTACAATTTGTTCTGGTGCCTAGGCATGAAGAAGCACGCTTTAATTGCTATAGTACTAGTCATCGCAATCGTCGCAGCAATATCCGGGTACTATATTGGAGTATTGACGAAGCCGCCCGTAGTGAGTGAAGAAAGCCCTCTACCGTCAACAACTCCCGCATCTCCTATACAGAGCACTACACCAACGCCGTCATCGCAACCGGCATGGACTCCCCCTGAGAGGATCAGGGCGGCGTGGATATATGTGGGGCCGGTCGGGGACATGGGCTGGAGCTACATGCATGATATTGGAAGGAGGGTGGTAGAGGAGCTGTTTGGAGATTGGCTTAAGACAACGTATAAAGAGAGCGTTACTGAGGCGCAACTTCTTAGCGTGATTGACGAGCTTGTAGCGCAAGGATACAACGTAATCTTCACGACATCCTTCGAGTTCATGGACATGACGATCGAGGCAGCTAAGAAGTACCCGGACGTAATGTTCTTCCACTGTTCCGGTTACAAGAGGGCGCCTAACGTGGGGACGTATTTTGCAGACCTCTACCAGGTTTACTACTTGAATGGGTTATTAGCAGGCGCGCTTACAAAGACCGGTAAAATAGGCTACGTTGCGGCACATCTGATACCAGAAGTAGTTAGGCACATTAACGCGTTTGCCATTGGTGCAAAAGAGGTGGGTGAACAGCTCGGCAAGGACATTAAGGTGTACGTGATTGAAATAGGTGCATGGTACGACCCCGCTAGAGCTAGGCAGGCGGCAGAGGTTCTTCACAGACAGTATGGTGTAGACGTGCTAGCGTTTACGGAAGACTCAACGGCTGTGGTTGAATACGCGAAAGAGAATGGACTCTACGTCTTTAGCCATTATGGGCCCATGCTCAAGTTCGGTCAGGACGTGGTGGTGAGCGGGCAGCTCGTCAGATGGGAGTACATATACGCGGACATACTACTAAAGATCAGGAGCGGCATCTACACACCATACAACTTGGAGAACGTGGATTACTGGTGGCTTCTAAGCTCGGGTGCAGTTGAACTAGGAGCTGACATCAACCCTGACGGATCGGTAGTAATGATTAACCCGATGTACGAGCAGGTGCTCAGTACTGTCCACGTTGTAGACAAACTTACCGGTGAGCGCGTGAACGTTTATGACCTCGTCATGAAGAGGTACTACCAGATGAGATCGGGAATGTTGCCAACGATACTGGATACTAGTGCCATTGGACATAAATACACAAACACCTCGTACATCAGCGTTAACTGGGCCGGTAAGATAGGAGTGGTGAAGTACCCGGTAGCACAGCTCTTCGAGCCGTTTACTGGGCCCCTTGAAGGCTACTGTCTACTACCACCAGAGAGGTCTTATAGTTCGTGGTGCCAGAGCCCAGGACCAGGGGGGACCGTTAAAATACCTAGCGGCCTGATGCTAGGTCACGCCGATTTGTGGAACATGGATTGGTTTGTATCGTGGGTAGTTAAAGTGGGCGGCTAGAGGCAAAGGGTGCGGACGACCTTGAATAGTAGTGTTCAATCTCTGTTTTTTTCAGTTCCTAAAACTCCTTCTAGAACGTTCTCATCGCGCTTCCCAGCATCGTTTTCAAGGTGGATTTATGGGTGCTTATAGCTCACCAATCATATCGGTAAGGAACATATCGAAGTCCTTTCCCGGGGGGATTAAGGCGCTCTACAAGGTCTCTCTCGATGTATATCCTGGGGAGGTGTTAGCTCTTTTAGGTGAAAATGGCTCTGGGAAGTCCACACTGATCAAGATACTGTATGGCATGTACGTTCCGGATGAAGGTAAAATCCTGATCAACGGCAGGGAAGTTAAAATAAGTGCTCCGAGAGACGCTATTAAGCACGGAATAGTACTGATCTCGCAAATTCCCCAGCTCATAGATAACTTCACTGGCGCCGAGAACATACTACTAAGTCTTAGAGAGGCGGGCTCGTTTACAACTAGGAAGGCCTTTCTTGAGCGCGTTAAAAAAATCACTAGCGAACTCGGTATTGGGGTAGACCTCGATCTAAAGGTTCATACGCTTACATATACGCAAAGACAGTTAGTTGAAGTTATAAAAGCCATATTACTCGATGCACGCGTATTGCTAGTAGACGAGGCGCTCACATACTTGCCTGAAAGTGGACGAAAAGAGTTCTACAAGTTCATGCTGGACTTTAAATCCAAGGGCAACAGCATTATCCTAGTAACGCACAAAATATCAGAAGCCCTAGAAGTAGCTGATAGGTTAGCCATCTTAAGACGCGGTGTTCTCGTAGACGTGTTATCGAGGAACGATGCAACACCTGAAAAAGTGCGCTTACTCATGTTCGGTGTGGGTGTAAACTCCGCCCACAGTATGGTAGAAGAGCGCGGTGAACCCGCCCATTCAGGCAAGGAAGTCATCACTGTAAAAGAGCTCGTGGTCTCCGGCGACTATGGCGAAGAGTCTGTGAGGGGTGTAACGTTTAATGTCAGGGCGGGAGAAGTTATCGGCATAACTGGGTTAACTGGAAATGGTCAGCGCGAGCTCGTAGAATCTATTATGGGGCTTCGAAAAGTCCTCCGCGGAAAGATATACATTGATGGCTTTGACGTAACAAACAAGGGTTCGAGTACTGCGAGAAGCATGGGTGTGGGTTTCATACCTGATACCCCGCTTAGGTACGGCGTCGCGCTAGACATGAGCATACTCGAGAATACCGCTCTAGTGTTGAGTAGGAATACGCTTTTATTGGACTTAAACGCGGTGAAGAAAACAACTCTAAAAATCATTAACGATTACAACATCGCCACTAAAAATGATGAGGTCCCCGTTAAGCTGCTTTCAGGCGGCAACCTAATGAAAGTCGTAATAGGCAGAGAACTGGAGTACGCGAAAAAAGCGCTCGTGGCATACAATCCAACAAGGAACCTGGACGAGTATACTAGCAGTGTTGTCAGAAAACAAATAGTAAGGAAAGCCCGTGAAGAAGGGCTCGCAGTCCTTTACGTCTCAGAGGACCTAGACGAGGTGATGCAGGTGAGTAGCACCGTATACGTAATGAGCTCCGGAATCTTGCATGGGCCTTTCGAAACCCGGACTGTAGAAAAGAGCGTTCTTGAAAAGTTCATGGTGATGTGAGGTTGAAGTTTATAATCTTAAAGAGAAAAAAGCCTCTCAAAGGCGGAAAACCTATTATATCGCTCTATTCAATAGTGCTAGGTGTAATACTGTTCAGCTTAATACTGCAAGCAACAAGTAAGAACTTTCTAGACGTATTAAGAGTTATTTTAATGTCTTTCACGTCACCGAGCATAGTGCTAGACGTACTCGCATTAACGATGCTGGGTTATGCTTTGCTACTTTCGTTTAAGGCAGCTACTTGGAACATTGGTGCAGAAGGCCAGTTCTTCGTCGCGATGATACCTCTTATCTACTTACTAATAGTGAAGTACCCTGAATTTCCGTTACCAGGCCTAATGGTAGCCTTAGCCACCCTCTTAGCAGGTATTATGGGTGCATCATGGGCCATGTTAGCGGGGCTAATCAAGGCGCATACTGGTGTAAATGAGGTTCCCATAACGCTAATCCTCAACTACGTAGCTTACTACATAGTGAACTACCTCGTATACTACCCCTTCAGAGGACGACATGTATACGGCTACACTAGAACAGATGAGTTACCAAAACACTACACACTGAACGTATACCTTAAACTGAGCTCACCAACTCCCGAATCGAGCCCGCTATATCCTGTGCTGAGATGGGCTTACGACATTACATACCAGTTAACCTATTACGTTTACTGGTTAGTGGTAGCTATAGCGACGGCCCTGGTAGTGTGGTTTATACTGAGCAAAACAACCTTAGGGCTACGACTTAGGGCCCTGGGGCACAATCCAGACTTCCTCCTGGCAAGCGGCATTAACGTTAAAAAGTACTACGTCATTGCCTTAGCCGCTTCAGGCTTCTTCGTAGGCATAACCAGCGCGATGTACCTGCTCAGCTATGCTAAAAGGCTTTCATACCCGATCGAGGCGCAAACAGCCGGTTACGGCTACTTAGCAATACTTGTTGCTTGGCTGTCACTGCTGGAATTGAAGTATATCCCTGTAATGGCGTACGTGGTCGGAGCCTTAAGGAATGCTGGCATAGCGTTGCAAATAACCGGTTTAGGTGGTATTGAACAATCACTACTCATCATTGGGACAGTACTATTTTCTTACTCTATACTCAGCTTCCTATCCGAGTACGAAATCAAGGTGATGAAATAGCGATGTCAATAGACCTGCTCTGGGGAATTATATCAGCGTATGCAACGTTGCACTTAATTGCACTAGGTCATAGCGTATTTGAAAAGTCAGGTCTCTTAAACCTAGCTATAGATGGGGTTTTCTTCCTGTCAACCGGCGTAGCTGTATTCGTGGCGTGCAGTACAGGATCTCCACTAGTAGGCTCGTTCGCCTCGGCAGTCGTAGCTAGTGGTATAGGGCTTTTACTTGCATATGTCATGACGGTGTTGCCCATCAGCCACGGAGCTGTTGGCCTCTCAATGATGTTCATTGGTTACGGCTTAGGCATAATATTCGGCTACCCCGTGAGAATGTTCGTTGGCGGTATAGCGACGTATGCTTACACCATCAGCGCTGAAACATACGTAACGTTACTTGCGGCGACACTGCTCGTGAGCATTGTACTCCACTTTCTACTAAAAGAAACGAAACTGGGTATAATGATTGTGGCGTGCGGTGAGAACCCAGCTGTCGCAACAGCCCTTGGAGTCGACGTCTTGAAGACTAGGCTATTAGCGGCTGCTATAGGATTCGCGCTAATAGGTTTCGGGTCTTCACTGTTCCCACTACTCTGGCAGAGGTACTGGGATATCAGGAGCTACACGCTCGGCCTTGGCTGGCTAGCGTTTACCGTAGCGTTGGTTGCTGGAAGGCATCCCCTAGTGCTGATACCGGTGTCACTATTGTTTGGAGGGCTTTATCATAGTTGCATACTTCTCACGGCTACTCTCCGAATACCGGTGGACGTAGCTAAGTCCATACCTTTTATAGCGGCGCTTGCAGCCATGATAATTTACAGTAAGACGAGAATAGGTAAAGCCCTACTACCGCCAACGAGCCTGGGTAAGGTGTTTTACAGGGAAGAAAGAGCGATATAGCTATGCTTTTCACAAGCTCTCCGAGTTTTCAATCTCGTGCAGTAGCCTCTTATACGTCTTCGGTTCGTGTTTTTCAGCTACAAATTCCACTATTACATGCCTAAATCTCGGCTCTATTTTCTTTACTTCTTCCTCTATCTTACCTGATAGCCTTTCTAAGTCCTCTACATCCAGGTGCTTATCCACTTCTACCTCCAGTGCGAGCATGTATTCGTCTTCGGTGATCATCGTAGCATTAAACACGTTCACATCTCTGATCTCACCCATGTTAAGTAAGCGCTCTAGTACACGTCTTAACACCTGTCTGGGCGGTGCCTTACCTATTAGTACTTGGAAGTACCTGTAACCAACGCTAATCGCGGATATCAATATTACGCAGGACAGCACCAAACTACCCACAATATCAAGGAACTCGCTTGCAAGTATCAGCGAGCTTAATGCCAGCGCGCTACCAGCTACATCGCTCATGGAGTCCAACAACCCACCTTCAAGTGCCGGATCGCTGTTACCCGTTCTCATGCTTAGATATACCACTAATAAGCCCCCCACGTTCAGTAGGAATGCAGGCATAAATGCGTAAATGGACTGCAATGAGACCACCATGCCTTCATGTGCTCTTAGTACGTTAACTACCTTGAATAAGGCTATCGTAAATATTGAACCGCTAATGATCGATATTGTTATTAAAGAGAGAACGTAAAGTGCCCGCCGCGTGCCATATGGATATACAATGTCACTTTTTCTTCTCTCGTAGCTGAGGCCGAGAAGTAGTAATCCCAATCCAACGGCGTCGCCAACATCATTTAACATGTCTACAAATACGCTGGTAGCGGTAGTCCCCGTTACGCTGATGATCTTTAAGATGGCAGACGTCAAGTTAATTATGAAGAGCAGGGCTACCGGATGCAATTCTCACCATTCACCAGCTAGTTATATAATCTCCCAAGAACACCTTTTAAGCGTTATACTTAATGGCGAATACTGCCTTATCGGCAGACTGTGCGAGAGGCTTACTGCTAGAAAACTATGGGTTTCTGGTACTGGTTAGTGATGGCCTAGTAGCTTTCGAGCTGAAGTTCACCTTTTTTCGTGTTTTCTGGCACCCCATAAAGCATCCCTGTAAGCTTCTAGTTGCCTGACCTCGAACCCCATGTACTCGGCGGCCGTCAATACCTTCACGTCCTTTCTCAGGTTTTTTAAACGCTCCATGTGCTTTATGTAGTTGCGATCCCTGAGGAAGTGGTGATCTATTACGATCGTCGAGCCCTCTTTGAGGCTCTTCACCAGCTTAATGGTGTTCTCCGGTACTTCATAGCGCGGGCTGAAATATGTCGGCGGGCCGCTTATTACCAGCAGATCAGCCATTCTCCTCCCGAGATAGTTGAGTGACTCTGAACACATACAGCCCTGCGTATCACTTGCATGCGTAAATACATAGTCATCCTCCATCATCGTCACTGCTATAACCCAACCGAGCTTTGTTCCGCATTCGCCGTGCGGCAGTGGTGGAGAGAATTCCACTCTTACACCATCTACGGTGAATGTGCTACCATCAGCGTACAGGACACGTTTAGCTAAGAAGCTAACTCCCATCTTCTTGAAAAGAGTGTAAGCCCTAACCCTCTGGCTTGGATTTATCTGCGCATAAGGGTTTTTAGCGTATATCAGCTTACCCCTATAGTACTCCTCTTCCCCATTCCTGTAAAGGTAATGATCTCTATGGTAGTGTGTTATGACTAAGTAATCTACCTCGCGAGTCCGTTCGCGTATTTCGCCGAGAAAGCGTTCAAGCGCTTCAAGCTCCTCTTCGTGCGGGGGAAGGCCGTATCTGCGGGGTGCGAGCGCCGCACCAGGATCTATGAAAAAGGTGCCACCGGTTGTCTCAACAAGCGTAGCCATGCTCCTAACTCCCATGCTATCAAACGATATGAACTTAACCTTCATTGACAGACCCCTCCATGATGTGCTTAAAGCTCCCCTAACCCTGCTATTAATAGTGGATAGGGAATCATGGAATTAAAAGTACTAGAAAACCCTGACCTAGAAGTCGTTGCATCGGCTCTTAAAAAAGCTATTATGAGTAAGCAATTGATAGTTGTTTTAGGCGAGTGCAGAGTGGACTATGAAGGTCGTGCAGCCTCGAGACTGGAACCTGGTGAGAGATTAGTTATTATTAAGCAAGATGGAGCTATACTAGTTCACAGACCCACGGGCTACTCGCCCGTCAACTGGCAACCTCCTTCACCTACCATAGAAGTGGTGTACAAGCCTGGTATAGGTTTAATACTTCATACCCTCAGGGATAGACCTAGAGAGTACTTGACAGTTGTATTCACAAAGATTCTGCTCCTGGTGGTGAGTCGACTCAGAGATGTAGGAGAGTTTACAATGTACATTGATGAGAAGGAAATGAGAGACGTGCTAGCCAAGAACCCGTCGCTAATAGAGGAAGGTTTGAGGGTTCTCGCGGTAGAGAAGATGGTGGGAGGCGGTTACGTAGACATATATGCCGTTGACGGGGTGGGTAGGCATGTTCTCATAGAATTGAAACGAGTAACGGCAACTAGAGAAGCTGTCCTGCAGCTTTACAAGTATGTAGAGTCTTATAGAATAGAGTACGGCGTTGTGCCACGCGGTATACTCATGGCACCCGCGTTTTCTCCCACAGCGCTTGAAACAGCTTTAAAGCTCGGACTAGAGTGTAAACACGTCGATCCGAAGAAGTTGTGGGAATTACTCAAAAAAGGTCAAAGGAGGAAAGCGGCTTTAACAGACTTCCAGGGGAGGCCGCCGAGCAATGGGTCTCATCAAGCCGGAAATATATGATTCCCTATACAGAGACGAGCAGTTTACAAAATACGAGTGTCTATTTGAACTGGGAGTAGAATTCAAAGGAACGATACTAGACGCGGGGTGTGGAACGGCATTACTATACGAGTACGTTGAATCAAACCGCGGTGAAACCGGTGCAAAATACGTATGCCTAGATCCGGACCCAGAGATGTTGAAGATAGCGGGTGCTAAAGTAAGGTCACCATTAATTATCCTCATTGAAGGTTACGCCGAAGAGCTGCCCTTCCGTAACGATGCCTTCGACCTCATAGTCTCGATCTCCACATGGGGTGTTCTATCGAGAACACCTAGCATGTTGAAAGACCTGAAGAGTGCCCTGAGAATGGGAGGCGTAATTGTTGTTACCGGTCATCCAAAGACCTACCATGTAAAACCCCGTGATGTGGATGAGAGTTTCTTTTATGTGGGTCAATGTATTGATGACTTCTACATGGCTACCAGGTAGGTAGATGGTAAATTAATGTGTTACGTCAAACCATTCGTCCTCGGTTTTCGCGCTCGAGAAGCTCTACCTTGTCTACGGGGATTGTGATATTTTTGCGAGTTTACCGGTGATGGTTGAAGTAATCATCACCAGCTCTTTCACGGCAACTCGTAAGGCACATTGGATATTCGCTGAGAATAGTGAGAACAGAACGGCACGTTTACGCTAATCAGCGCTCCTGGAGTTTAAGTTAAGCGTGAACGCGGATATGGGTGTGATGATCGTAAGAACAGTTACGTGCATCTAATGCTAACCTATAACTTGTACAATTTGTGATTTGTTTTTCAAATCCAATCGTTTACTCTACTAACTTGCCAATTTACCGGTGAGCGGCCTGTCGAGTTTGTTCTACTAACTGGTTAGCTCTGCTAACACGTGTTTAGAGTTTGACTTGAACGTTTTCCGGGGCAACCTTGCCATAATCTATGCTCACGAACTCTATGTTACTGCCTCTAATTATTACTTTGCCGAGTCTTAATGTCGGCTTCTCATCGTTGTATTCTATACAGTTTGATAAAACGACGTTCATTACTCCATCAGCTAATTCGAGCACACCTATGTACTCGTACCCTCCTTTAGTCTTTACCAGCACTATGCTACCTTCCGCGCTTTTCAGTAGTTTTAATGGGCTTGGTGGTTTCATATTTCTCGGTACACGGCTCAAAAAACCAGCCTCGGTAATTTTCTCTTGCACCTTCACTATATAATTGTAAGACCTTATAAATAAAGACTTCGCTGAAAAGCAACTTAATGCACTAGCCTAGTTCATACGGTGTACCTGATAGCTGGTTTTGTGTTTTTAGCCGACAAGCTATATATGTTCCTACTGCTGATGTGTACACAGGAAGTACTAGCGTAGATGCCTGCCCATAGGGTGTTCGCATTTTGAGGCTACTAGCAATAGTAGAGGGTTTTTTATCTGTAACCATGCTGCTTGGATTGCTCATGCTTACCGTGCCCTTAATAGATGCCATTTACAGGGAACCGGTTAGTCTGTGGTTCCTCACTGTGGGTTTGGCTTGTACTGTGACCGGGTATGTGCTGTACAAGTTAGTAGAACATGTAGGCAAGGTGGTTGAAATGAGTCTTCTCGAATCCATGATAACGTACTCGCTTGCGTGGCTACTGCTACCGGCAATATCAGCAGTAGCGCTTTCATTGGAGTCTTCGATACCCTACGAAGATGCTCTTTTCGAGTGTATATCCGGGTTTACGGGAACAGGCCTCACGGTAATGATGGGCCTGGATTCGACTAAGCGTAGCATACTCTACTGGAGGGGCCTCATGCAGTGGACAGGCGAGCTCGGTGTAGTGGTATTTACAGCGGTATTCCTACCGTTCTTCTGGAGATTTGGGGTCATACTTTATAGCCTGGAAAGGCCCACAAGGATCTCCGCGTCGTTGAGGGAAACGGCGATGAAGATCTTCTATATCTACTCGCTAGTGACAGTACTCGGTATAGTTACGTGCGTTTACCTCGGCGTAGAGCCCCTAGACGCGGCGGTACATGTGATGACGGCGATAGCTACTGGTGGAATGAGCAATTATGATGCAAACTACGAGAAGGTATTCCAATACGCTCCACTAAGCATATACCCTATAACGATACTCATGATCATTGGGGGCTTTAATTTCGTAACGCTTAGCCGCATACTAGGTGGCGAGTTTAAGCGCGCGTGGGAGAGCGAGGAGTTTAAGGCATTCATATACCTCAACATCACATTTATGGGTATCTCAATGCTAACAGTCCTTCCAACTGTTAACTGGTCTTTAGAAAACTCCCTGCTCTACGGGGTTTTTAACGCATTATCTGCGCTGACAACAACGGGCTTTAGCATAGGTCGGCTGGGTTCTATGAGCGATCACGTGAAACTACTTCTCACGCTGGCGATGTTCATAGGCTGTATGAGCTTCTCAACTGGAGGCGGCATAAAAGTCGTGAGATTGGTTATTCTCTGTAAGAAGCTAAAATCGTACATCGTGTCTTTCTTAACTGGGGGCACCGTTTCCCCGGACATTAGACTTGGAGGAGACGTATTAGATGAAAGAGAAGTTGCTAACGCGCTGATCTACATAATACTGCATTTATCGGCCCTTCTCGTAGGGGCTAGCCTGGTGAAGGCTATTGTACCGGGCGTAGACATGGTTGACGCAGTATTTGAAACCACTTCAGCTGCAAGTAACGTTGGCCTATCAGTCGGCGTGATCTCAGCACACGCGCCTCTCGGCGTAAAGATCGTATTAATGGCGCTTATGTACTTCGGTAGACTCGAGTACCTACCTCTAATAGCCTTTACAGGCCTATTATTGTATAGGAAGTACCGAGTATTCATTACTAGGTGAAAGCATGGACTTGTGGTTCCAGGAAAAGATACAAGTATTAGCGGAGGAGCTGAGGCATTCCAAAAGCATCGATGGATATTTAGTTAAGCTATCCTCTCTAGTATACGACTTAGAAGACTATTGTTACGGCAACGTGGAAAGGGCGAGAGAGCTTTTTGAAAAGACCCTAAAACACCCATTAATAGCTAACGAGCTCAAGGCCTTATCCTGCTACAGGGACGTAGTCGAGGCCAGCATTCAACGGGATCCTAGGATTAAAAAGCTTAGAGAATACGCGGATATTCTGGCTCGAATCCTCTCAGAGATCCCATGTAGGGAAGAAAAGCGACTAAGCATTAGCCGCGAGGCGACATTTAGGGTGGAGGAGGCTGAAACGCGCAAAGAGGAGAAAGCAGTGGTTCGGAGTACCCGTAGAACTTTATTAATTAAAATGCTCATGGCCACTGGAGTCATTCTGTTAATCGTGGCACTCGCTATCATAGTATTAATGACTTTTATGTAATAAATGGTTACGCAGACTCGGCCACGGCTTGCTTAAATATTTCTAACCCGATCTTGGCCTCCTCCTCGCTTATCGTAAGCGGTGGTATTAACCTAATAGCGCTTTTACCGCATGGGAGCATCACTAGCCCCTTTTCGAGGGCTGTTTTCACGACCTTGCCGCGTGTCATGGCATCCGGCCTCTTTGACTTCTTATCAGTTACGAACTCGACGCCCCACGCTAATCCAATGCCCCTGACATCGCCAACTCTCTCGAATTTTTCCTTGAGAGGCAGTAGTTCTTCGCGGAAAATCTTTTCAAGCGCCTGTACGTGAGGTAATAGCCTTTCAACGATCTCTATAGTCTTTAACGCGACCAGGCACGCTAGTGCGTGTCCTCCAAAAGTGTTGCTGTGAACGCCAGGCTGTCTGAAGTCTAAGTCGGCTTTGAAAATAGTTGCACCTATTGGTATGACACCGCCGCTGAGAGCCTTAGCCAGAGTTATTACTTCTGGCACAGTGTTGAAGTGCTCTATTGCAAACATCCTGCCTGCTCTGCCAAGACCCATCTGAACTTCGTCATCTATAAGTAACACTCCATACCTATCTAAGAGCTTTTTGAGCTCGGAAAAGAAAGTGCTCGGCGGCACAACGTAACCGCCTTCGCCTTGAATAGGCTCGGAAATGGTAGCTACGACTTCTTCCGGCGGCACTAGCTTATCAAATACGTATTCTTCAATGAACTCCAACACTCTATTCACCAGTTCGCCGGGTTGTTCGTATCCGTCAACATGCCACGGGTTTCTAAAGGGATTCGGATAGGGTACATGCACTACTCCGGGCATCCAGGGAAATACCCCCTTTTTCTGGACGCTCTTGCTTGCAGTTGTCGCTAAAGTGCCCATGGTTCTCCCGTGAAACCCTCCGTAGAACGCTATTATGAATTTCTTTCCAGTAGCCTGTCTCACTAGCTTAATCGCGGCCTCGTTGGCCTCTGTACCGCTATTCGCGAAGAACACCTTCTTAGGCATGCTACCGGGAGTTATGGCTACTAGTCTCTTGGCCAGTTCAACCTGATAAGGGTTAAAGAAGTCTGTACCCGCACCGTGTGCCAGCTTTTCGAGCTGCTCAAATACTACTTTCTTCACTTCGGGGTGCGTGGGATAGCCGAGGTTACAAACGCTTATCGCGCTAGAAAAGTCCAAGTACCTGTTTCCATCCACGTCGTAAATCCACGCCCCCTCTGCCCTCTCGATCACCAGTGGTAGTATTTCAGGATCGTGTGTCGTTGTCGCAATGTGCTTGTAGTGCTCTTCGATCCAGTATTTAGACTTCGATCCGGGACTACCGGGCTTCACTCTAACCTCAGGCTTCAATAATTGACCACCGAGGGTTATCTATATTATTAGTGTAGTTTATAAGCCTAGCATGCAGTAGTGCTAATCCCGCACCATGCGCGTGAATGAAATCGTCCCGTAGAACTTTAGCTTATAACTGTGACCCTTCTTATGAACTCGTGGTGACCTCTTTGGGCGCGGACATCATGATTAGAGCTATAACTTTCTTTACGGGTAGAATTGAAACGCTCCAGGATGCTGAAAACGAACTTAAGATAGCTGAAGACGTTCTCACCCGGGTTGAGAAGGCGCTTAAAGAGTACGGGTATGGAGTGTTCACAAAAAGAATTTCCCTGCCTGGAGGATCAAGAGAGCTCGCCTATAGGCTGGTAGATCGTGTGAGTAAAGACGTGCTGGTCAGCATAGGCTACTCCAAGGCGTTAAAACCCACGGATGTCGTTAATCTCGCTACGAGTGGACTATATGTACCGTTGCTCCATGCAAAGGAGCCCAATGTTGACGACGCGAAGACGTATTCGCAAATATTTCACGATGCTTCATTAAAAGACCCCGTATTTGCTACTAGAATAGCGATAGGCTTTCACGACGAAGACTTCCAAACACCGTACTTCCCGGACTCGTCAAGTAAAGGACTCAGAGCGATTGGATTAGCGCTTCTGTACCCGAGGTATTTGGTTAAATTGGTAAGGAGCGGGTTAAGCCTCGGCAAGTCATTCGAGCGCGTTTTCAGTGAGGTTGAAAAAGTAGCGAGTATTGTCAAGAGTATCTCGCAGTTGCCAGTAGTCGTGGACTACAGCTTATCTCCGTGGATGGATAACAGCGTAGCGGAGCTATATAGTGTAATCGAGTGCCCGCTCTTAGAACCGGGTGCGCAGTATTGTACGTGGTTGATGAACAGGTACATACAGAAGTGCTCGGATCAGCGCCTAAGGACGGGCTTTAACGAGGTAATGCTACCGTATGCGGAGGACCTCACACTCGTAGAGTACGGAGCCAGCGGGCTGATCAGGGCCAGGGACTTCTTGGCGTACGCTGCTACATGCGTTGCAGGATTGGACATGGTCGTGGTACCGGAAAATAGAGAGATGTTTACTCAACTCGTAGCTAGCACTATGGCGGTAGCGTACGTTAAGTCCCGACCCTTAGCGCTTAGAGCAATTCCCGTGACAGGCAACCCAGGAGATATTGTAGACTTGAAGAGGTTTGGTAAAGTACCAGTAATACCGTACTAGCCCAGCCGACGACGCTGTTTCTGCCAGAACAGTGGCGTTGAGCGGTCTGTGAACGTAACAAGCTATTGCTTTTATTCCACCATCTCCTATTAGAGTATTGATAGGGGGTCTTCTTAATGCCTATTGTGAAAATACGGAATAGCCTCGTGGAGGTTGGCGGTAAACCATACTCGGCTACAGAGGTCTTTATACACGGGGAGGTGGCTGGCGAGATCAGGGTCAGCAAAAGTAGCGGTATAAGTGGTGAGGTGCTCCTCAGCGGGAAGGCAAACGTCTCCATGGAACTCCCAGGAGTACTAGTAGTTGAAGGAACGCCTGGAGCCCTTCCTCCGGGTAGGCTAGAGGTACATGAGTACAGAAAAGGCTTGATCGTGAGAACTGATAATACTGTACGTGATGTTTACGAGTTAGTAGTAAAGGCTGAAAGCGCCCGGTTAGCCCTCTCCATCGTGTTCGCGCCCAAGAGAATTGTTCTACACTACGAGCCGGGTGCTATTAGACTCGAGGAAAGGCCGTTCCTGGTGAGTATTTACATTAGATCTCCCGTATTGGAGCGGAAAGCCACGGCAAACTAGGTATAGGTAGAGCAACTCTTTTGTGCCGGCTTTTTCTATGCATTAATAGCACCTTCTCGAAGAGCTCTACAGGTAGGCCTGTTGCTTGAACTGCATCATCTATACCCATCCTTAAGTCGAAGAGGGCGTATAATGCCAAGTCTATTTCATCATAGCTATAACCAAGTTCGCCCAGTGCCGTGTGCCCCTTCCAAAGCCTCGGTGCACTAGGCTTGTAGACTACTTGGCTAGGCAATCCAAGATGCCTTCCGAGCTCTCTGATCTGGGTCTTGTACAGGCACCCGAGTGGAAGGAAGTCGGCAGCGCCGTCACCATACTTAGTGTAATAGCCTATTAGTAGTTCACTCCTATCACTAGACCCGGCCACCACGGCGTTGTACTTGTTCGCGTAGTAGTAGAGGACGTTCATTCTAATGCGAGCTCTCAGATTACCCGTAGGGATGTCCTCGGCTATTTGTACGAAGGGTGCAACCCTATACGCCTCAACTATTTGATCGATGTATACGACGTGGTGTTCCACGCCCATGGACCTCGCCAGCTCGACAGCGTCTTTCGTGTCTTCTTCAGGCGTTACGTTACTATCAGGCAGTATTAGAGCTGTAACTCTACTGGGTGAAAGGGCCTTGACTAATAGTGCTAAGAGTACGGAGGAATCCAGACCTCCACTTAACCCCATGACGACCCTAATAGCCCCACTATCCTTGAAGTACTCTCTTACAAAACGCACAAGCGAGTCCAACACAGTGGTGTAAGGTATGTTAATAACATCTTTAGTTGTGAGCTTCAACCATTTCACCCAGCCTAGCCAGTCTATTATCATGTAGTATAATCATGTAAGGGCCTAATCTATAACCCTCGGAACGTCCCTAATCAGCAACCTATAAGCTATCAGGAACGGCTGTGTTAGCAAGATTATTACTACCTTGACGTACGTACCGCCGAGTATTACTTCCGGTAAAACCTCCCAGGGCACTGTCAAAGCGTACGCTAGTGGGAAGAATACGAGGCTATCGACAACCATGTTTACCAAGTCGCTTATAATGCTCCTAACGAGCACGAACGTTGTTACTATCTTCACGTCTTTATAAGCCTCTTTATACTTGACGTAGAAGTGCCTTTTCAGATCAGCGAAGATCTTCGCATCGAGAATATTTGCTACCCAGAACGCCGTGTAAGAGGCCACTACTATTCTCGGCGTTTGTAACATGTAAAACCTCCACGCCTCATCGTAGACTACTGCTAGATCCCTCGATAAGCCCATTTCCTCTAGTGCGGGTTCTTCGCAAGCTACATGCCATATTAAAGTACTTGCGATGATGTTTACCATGAGGGTTATTAGTACCGCCATGTAAGACGCCTTTCTACCGTAAACCTCGTTCACCATGTCTACTATCTGGGCCACGAAGGGGAAGATCAGGGTTGCACCGGCAGTTACCGCCACGACTCCGAAGAGATTGTACACTACGAGCCTGCTCGCTAGGATGTTCGATACTAGTATAAACGCAACGTACAGCGATACCAGTACAGGGTAACCGTAGGAGTCCCTGAATCTCCTTACCAGAAAGGCCCCCGTACAGGTCGATAGCGTTAAGCCCATGACCCAAAACAACCAGACTTCCATGGGTGATTCCCCAAGTCCTTTGCTACTACCACATTGCAAGGTACCAGCTAGACATGTAGTTGAGGGTGTCGGGGTCCTTGAACCCTCCTACCCGGTAAGCCGGCAAACTTCCTTGTACTCCTTGTTCATATCCCTTTCGTATACTTCTCCGCGCGGAGTCTTTTCCCTGAACACCCTCCCCTCGTAGTAGTACACTCTAGTAGCGGGGTCCAGCCAGCAGTCCGGTTTCAAGCCGGCCTTTAGGCAGGTCTCAGCTAGAAACGTCTCCTCATCCCAGCAGTACTCTACGGGGACTACGGGTAGCAATGTTCCCTTAAACCACCCCTTCTCCACCACTAAGCCGTGTTTACCTATTACTACGCGTTTTACTAGTTCAAGCCTATCAGTCGCATCTAGTTTAGCGGGTTCAGAGAGCACTGTAACCTCTACCACGATTTGGTCCATTTCCCAAAGCTCTACTGGCGGGAATCTGGGGTCACCGGTGGCGGCTTCAATGGCCGATTCTACAACTGACTCCACTAAGCTGTGAATTGGAGCCAAGAAGCCTATACAGCCTCTTAGGCTGGTCCTACCAGTAGCTGTGTTCAGCGTTTCCAACGTCGTGAAGGTCATGCCAGGTCTCAGTAGTTTTTCGCCGGGAATGTCTGTGGGCTTGAAGCGTTCATTAGTTCTGAGATACTCTTCAATGGCTTTTCTTGCGAGCTTTACAAGGTACACGCCTTCTTCGTACGTTAGCTCGGAGGGGTGAATAGGTTTCACTTGGCTCACCTAGGCTTTCAATACACTACGTATCAAACACGCTAACTAAATAGCCACTTTATCCTTTAAAGCTTCCAGTTTTTCCCTGGCATCACTGAGGATCCTTTCTATCATTCTCCAGTGACTGCCGATCCAGTAAACTTTACCACACCTAGGGCATTCCCAGAAATCACCATGTAGCTTATAAACATTAAGTGGAACTTTTTCCTTCACCTTTTCCTTATCTACCTTTACCAATGGCGTATTGTCTTCGGGGCAACGGGTTCTTTGAAAGTCTACGCTGAGCCTTATACCAGTGACTACTGCTACGTGCGCAAGCCTATCAGCCATGCCGTCTTCCCAGAGCAGTATGCTCTTCAAACCGAGCTTGATTGCCTTATTGTGTAATGCCCTATCTCGTGTCACGATAACTCTCTTCTCGAGCTCAGCCCTCCTCAGCACTTGCCAGTCTTCAGCCTTTTTATCGTACACGGTATCGTAACCCAGTATCCTCAACCATCGTGCAACTGTCCCCAACATGTTATCTACTATAAATCTCGGCTCGTCACTCATATACAAGACCGTAAAATTAACTCCGTAAAGGTCTTTAAATAAAAATGAGCCTAAACGTGCGGACGGAGCTTAGTGAACTATTTCGGAGCTAAAATTGCATAAAGAACATCGCGCTCGGTTACAATGCCCTTGAGAACCCCCTCTTCATCGATAACCAGGACGGAGCTCACATTTCTACTAAGCATCGTGCTCACCACGTGCGCTAAGTCGTCTTCTAGATGGGCGATTGCAACGTCCCTCACCATTATATTCGTGATGGGGAGTGCTAATACTTCACGTATATCGCCGCTCTGAGAGCGCTCTATGAGATCGTGTGTTCCAAACCCCTTCACAATGTCCACGGCCGTAATTATTCCACTTACAACACCCTCATCGTTTACCACCGGGAGCCTCCTAAAGCCGTAATGCACCATGGTTTCTAAGGCTTTTTTTAAATTAGTACCTTCGTTCACGGTGATCACAGGGCTCGACATGCAGTCCCTCGCCCTTAGGCCTATCGATACCGTCCCAGCAAGGTACTTAACGAAGTCGTGCTCCGTTACGATACCGTAAACTTCACCACTTCGCTTTAAGACCGGTAAGATGCCAGCTCCGTACACGATCATTCTCATTAGTGCCTCTCGTATACTTTCATCCACGTACACGACAACGGGGTTTTTCTCGGTAATACTTTCTACCGTTTCCCTGTTTAGGGCCGAGTATATGTTGTATTTGTGTTTTCTTTCAACTAACTGAAATAAATCCCCTCCACCGAGGTAATTCACGACCTTCATAACTGTAACTAGCCCCGCGAAGAGGTCGGTGGAGGTTACCACGAGGCTTCTGTACGAGCGTGCCATCTCCTCGAGCGCTCTCATTATGGGAGTGATCGGTGAAACCCGCTTCACGTCCTTCTTCGCTATAACCTCCAGTTCCTTGATGTGCTGGAATATTCGATCATCGAAGTTCGGAACGCCCTCTCTCATCCACCTATAATGTTCCTGCCTAAAAGGACGGATCTTAGGTCTAAACTTCAATGCATACACCAACCTTGTATATTATTAGGTAAGCAATGTAATTTATCTCTTTACTACTAGTGTTACGCCGTAAGGGCATTCCTTCATTTCGGTACCGGCTTCAAGGAGCCTCGACACACAGCGAGCAAGCATTTCTAGGAGCTGGCGGGTTTGCTGGGGATAAATCTCCACTCTGTAACCACTCCTTAGAGGCGTGATGAGTATTTCTATGTAACTAGCGTTCACCTGCTCTAAGCACTTCTTAACTGCCTCAGCCACATCATAATAGTCGAACTTCTTCTCGCCAGCCAAGCGCACCCCAGTCAGAGAGTTATACAGTACGAGGTAAATAACGGCGCTCCAGCTAGAACTATAAGTTTAGGGCTCGCGTAAGGCTTTTCGTAACGTTTTTAATAGTAACCGTGGTCACCCCAGCGGCCTTTGCAAGCCTACTAATTCTCACGGGCTGTTTAAGGGAAAGTGATGCTATGTAAAGTGCTGCAGCTGCCACTGCGCCGGGGTTTTTGCCACCAGCAAGCCCCCTGTTTCTGAGCTTTTCTATTATGTCCTTTGCACGGGAGACGACTTCGTTTTTTACTTCGAGCAATGGTACTAGCCTCTTATACAGGTAGTCTTCGGGGCTCGATAAAGGCATCTTAACGTCGAGGTGTATTAGAATCCTCTTGTACAGGTTTCCCAGTTTAACTCTACTCACCCGGGTTGTTTTTACTACTTCTCTAAATGAGAGTGGTACTTTATTTCTTCTACACGCGACGTATATGCTAACAGCCGCAACTTCTTCAGGTCTATAGCCTAGTGCTATGTCTTTTACAATGGACCTCTCCGCGATTAACTTGGCCTCGATAATGACCTGTACTGGCAGGTTCAGTCTACTGGCATAATCATCGATAAGGCTTACCACTTTCTTCTGAAAAAATGCGATAAGAGATCCCTCGTTACTAAGCTGGCGGTTGAGCCTAAGAATATATGGTATCGTGTAACTTATAAACCTTACGTTAAAAAAGAGTAATCTTGATCATTGGACCTAGCTCTACCTGCACTTACCAACATAAGCTACCGCGTCGACCTCTAGGTCGGAATCCCGGGGTAAACCGCTTACTTCGACCACGCTCCTAGCCGGAGGCTCCTCGGAGAAGTACTCCTTGTAAACTTCATTGAACTCCTGGAACCTTGAAATATTCCTCAGGAATACGGTTACCTTGACTATGTCTCGTAATGTGCCTCCCGTGGCCTCTACAATCGCCTTAATGCTTTCTAATACACGCCTTACCTTTACCTTGAAGTCTCCTTCGATGGGGCTACCGGTAATGGGGTCCACTGGAATTTGCCCAGATAAAAAGAGCCAGCCATTGGTGCAGATTGCCTGGCTGTAAGGACCAACGGGTTTAGGGGCTTTTTCCGTATATACAGCGACCTTCAGTGCTCATCACCGAAATCTAGTTTCATCGCTTCCGAGCTAAAATTCATGAATCTTAAGCGGGAACCACGACGTTGATTAAACCGTTCACGTAGCGCCACGATCACCCCTCCATGGTACTGGCTACTTACTCGTAGGGTATCTCTAAGCATCAACTGTTTCCTTTCACATGGTAGGGATGGTGGTAGAATTGCTGAACTGCAAATGGTGGCTCATTCGAAGGGGCAGTTGTATGGACTAGAAGATCACTTCGATTCCCGTAGCGCCTCAACGAGTCTTTCAATGTACTCTAGTAAGTCCCCTGATAAAAGTGACCTTCCTTCGAACACTAGTGAGAGTACCTTCTTTAGGACGCGCTTTACATTACCCTCACCGAGGTTTTTTAAAACCTCGTTTACGTGTAAAGTAGTGATGCCCATTTCCTTGACAGCGTTAACGAGTTTCTCGGAGGCCTCTTTAACCATGTTCTTACTGACAGCGTTAAGTAGCAATTCTTCGAGGCTCCTATACGCACGTTCGACCTCTAATACCCGTTTAGCTACATTAACGTCCACTAGTTTCGCCAGATCGCTGGCAACCCCTTCCGAGACGAGGATGGCTACCGATTTAGCATCATAAAGGTACTTAACACTCATGGCGTCCGAGTAGTAGTCTGACTCGAGTTCTACTAGAAGCGGGTTTTCAGGATCACCCACATCCACGTACGCGATGTAAGACCTCGTGTCGAGTCTCCGCTTAACCTCCGCGTATAGTTCCTTTATCATCCTCGGCTTTACTAATTCCGGTGCCCGGTAGTTAACTAGCTTGTAAGTCTCACTCCAGCTATATAGTCTTCCTTCGGGGTCTCTCGCCATGAGCAGGTATAACTTGTATTTCTCCGTCTCCACGCCAATCGGATAAGGTGGCTTCGTAACGGCAGGCTCAGCTCCTTCCAAGACAAATGTAAATGTCCACCCACGGTAATTATCTAGCGCTTTGTAAAGGCCATCGCGTTCAGCTATAGCGTCGGCTACTATAACGTAGGGATTTGCAATAGTGTTCAACGGCTCTTCCACTAGTTTGCCTTTTCTATAGTACATGTTGTGCAACGCGTATCTCGTTGCAAAAATCCACCTACTAAGTAGTGGATTGTAATACGCTGTTAGGTGCCATCCGTCAATCCTCATAGAGACTTCTCGTGGAACCAGGTCACCGCACTTCTCTTCGGAAATACCAGGTGACTTAGCGTAGCTTAGCGGTTTGTTAAACGGGTAAGCTAGTACCCTTGCCGGTCTATCACCATCAAACTGTATTACTGTGCCGAAGGCGTGTAGCGCTAAGGGAAATACACGGAAGGGCGTGTTTACCTTCCAAGAGTATATACAAATGGACTGAGAACCGGCACTGCTGCACTTCTTGTCAACATATTTAGTAAAGACCTGCCAATACCTATTGAGCACCACCTCAAGCTTCCTCGTTGGTTGGCCAAGAAGCTCGCCCACGCGCCTGACCTCCTCTTCGCGGGGCTGGTAACCCTCCCGCTCGACGCGGTACACAAACTCCTCCACTAAGAAAACCCTATTGACCATAAGTGGGTGTCACCGTAATACGTTCACGTCTCGGAGGTTTTAACGTTATTTAAATGATCTACGCTTCGAAAGGTGCTCGACCTTTCCCAGCTTTTTGATGCGTTTTCTAAGAGGGCTTGTAGAGCTCTTTGCCCTATATGTACTTATCAGCGACTCCGGGTTGCTGAGACTTCATTGGGGTACATGGGGAGGGACTAGAGAATAGTGTAAAGCCATCCCCAACAACTGGGGCAGGAAACGTCCAACTAAACTAAAAACTACTTTGTTTAAAGTTTAAAAATGTCGATGTGAGGCTGGCGGCTAACCCGCCGGCTTATAGATCGTATAGTATGGTAATAGCATTGGTGGACCTACAATCACACCATGCACGTTCTTAGCATGCACGATCATCAAATTGCCCTGGAGTAGCGGTATGAATGGGACGTCATCCGCTAGAGTTCTTTGAACCTGCTCGTATATGGTTGCTCTCTCGCCTTTATCCACCTTGATCATGGCATTTCTTAGTAGATCATCGACGGTTGGGTTCGCGTATTGCGACCCCGTCCATTTGTTGGCCGTGCTCATTAGGAATGGCGTTAAGAAGTTGTCAGGGTCTATGTAGTCTGGATACCAGCCGAAGAGGCTCAGCATCATTCTGGCATTTCTAGCGTAATCCACGTAAGTTGCCCATTCGGCACTCTTGATCTCCACTTTAATAATGCCTGTGGCTTCTAGCTGCCTCTTAATCAGTGCGGCGACATCGGCTTCGGTGTCACCGTAGTGTGTTGGAGTATACCATAGCTCTATTATCAGCTTGTTTTCTTCACTGTACCCTGCCTGTCTTAGCAATTCTCTCGATAGCGTGATATCGGGTCCAGGCCCATACTTATCTTTGAAGGCGTCAATGTGACCCCACATACCTGCCGGGATAAGACTATAAAGTGGTGACATGGTGTTAAAGAACACCTTTTCGGCGATCTCCGTTCTATTTATTGCGGCTGCTATAGCCCTTCTAACGAGCACGTTACTTACAGGGTCCATTTTTACGTTTATAATGATGTACCTTATGAAGGTTCCAGGTATAGATTCAACGACGAAATTGGGGTTCTTTGAAAGATCTACGTAATCCTGAGGTCTCAGAGTCCTCCACGCGATATCGATCTCGCCGTTTTCAAGTGCCAGTCTAAGCGCTGTTGCATCTCTGTAGAACTTTATAATAAATCTCTTGGTCTTAGGCCGTTCACCGTGATAGTGGGGGTTCTCCTCGAGTACTATATACTCATCTCTCTTAAACTCCTTTATGCAGTACGGTCCTGCACCACCCCACATCGCATCGCTCACTATTTCACTGTCAGGGTAGCTTGGGTGCACTGTAAAGTAAGGAGGGGTTGCAGCAACTGCTAAGAAATAGCTTGCCGGGGTTTTGAGAACGAATTTAACGGTGTAATCGTCAATGGCAATCACGTCTTCAACGAACTCCGTAACAAGCCATGAAGGGTCTCCTTGAATGGTCATTACCCGCTTAATACTCCTTACGACGTCTTGTGCTTTAACCGGCTTCCCATCGCACAGGGTAACATTCTTCTTCAAGTAAAATAACCAAGTGGCACCATTATCGAGGACTTCCCACCTTTCAGCTATGCCTGGGACAAGCTCATCTGTTCCCGGCTTGTACTTAATCAAACCCTCCATGATGTTAGAGAGGACTTCCCAGGTGAAGAAATCATACGCATTTGAGGGATCTAGGTCGGTTACCTTGTCCGTTACACCCATGACAACTGTTTCCGCGTAAGCGGGTGCTGTTGGGGCGGGTGCTGGAGGGGCTCCTGGATAAAGCAGGAGCACAGCCGCGATCACGATGATCGCTATAACTACTATTGTCACAGCTATGAGAGGCCTCCTAGCCAATGCCCCCACCTTCGTGTAATATATTTATATATATAACTTAAATAGCTTTATGCAGTAAACTCATAGGGAGCACGGAGCTGGAGGTCGCAGGAATGGGGTTAGCGCGTTACATCTTAATTAGAGGACTACTGATAATTCCAACAATACTCATTCTCTACACTCTGGTATTCGTGGTTTTAAGAGTGCTTCCGGGAAACCCGGTACTAGCTGCACTGGGTACAAAGAACATTCCCGAAGAGCAGTTACAGGCTATTATGAAAGAACTCGGCTTAGATAAACCGCTCTACGTGCAGTACTTTGAATACCTACTAAACTTCGCTAAAGGGGACATGGGTAAGTCGATGGTTATACGTGGGAGACCTATCGCCAGCGACATACTGGATAGACTGCCGGCAACGCTGGAGCTCTCAATCTGGGCAATAATTTTCAGTATTGCAATAGGCGTGGGTATCGGTTACCTTAGTGCTCGCAGTGGAAACGAGTTCCTCAAAGCGTTTACTAGGCTACTTGGATCCACAGTCTTCGTGCTATTCATACCCGCACTCGGGCTCACATTACAGCTTGTATTTTCTAAGTGGCTTAATCTACTACCAACTGGCGGTAGGCTTTCCGCTGAAGTTTTCGTTAAGCCGATAACGGGGCTTTACACGATCGATACTCTCCTTCAACTAAATGTAATGGAGTTCGTCGATGCCGTAGCGCATATAATACTGCCAGCTTTCACCTTAGGATTGGTTATTTCAGGCCCATACATGAGGTTAACTTTGAACAACATGGAGCAGGTAATGGAGTCTAAGATCATAGTAGCCTACAGGTCTAGGGGGATAAGAGAGGAGCGCATCCAGCGTCATGCATTTAGGCATGTTCTAATACCCATAGTAACCTACACCGGGCTTCAATTCGCGCTCTTAATGGGAGGAGCCGTATTAACCGAGACAACGTTCAGCTGGCCTGGAATAGGAACATACCTGGTAGACAAGGTTATGTATCGCGATTACACGGCCATTCAAGCCGTCATCATAGTATTCGCGATCATAGTTGGGTTAACCAGCTTAATTGTCGATCTAATCTACGCTTTAGTAGATCCCAGGGTGAGGTACTAGTGCAACATAAGGGAGTGCTGATGAAGCTGGAGATCGTCAAGAGCCCGTACTTCCTAGCAGGGCTAACAATAATATCTATCTTCATACTAATGGCCCTCCTAGCTGATGTGATCTCTCCGTACTCACCGGTAGAAGGTGTGGGGCCACCCCTACAGCCACCTTCTCCGCGGTACTTGGTGGGAACAGATAATCTCGGACGAGATATGCTGTCTAGGATAATTCACGGTTCACGGATAATGCTCACCATCGTGATGATTGCAGTGTGTTTAAGCGGGATGGTAGGAACAATTATAGGGCTTATAAGCGGGTATGTTGGCGGAGTTCTAGACCGCATACTGTCATTTGTAATGGACTCTATCTACGCATTTCCACCTTTAATACTAGCAATAGCATTGTCAGTCGCGCTGGGTCCCAGCCCGCTAAATGCCGCTATAGCGATAGCGGTCGTTTACATACCCACGTATTTTCGCATGGTTAGAGGGCAGGTTCTAAGCATTAAAAACGAGCTCTTCATTGAAATGGCCCGGGCCCTTGGAATACCATCAACGAGAATAGTCTTAAGGCACATCCTTCCACACCTAACACAGACTTTAATGGTTGTTTTCAGCATGAACAGCGCAGACGCCATTCTCACGGAGGCCGCGTTGAGCTTTATGGGCCTTACCGTCCAGCCGCCCACGCCCGACTGGGGATTTGATCTTTACAAGGGCAGGGGGTTTATACTAGCTGGGGCATGGTGGATGCTCGTCTTTCCCGGCATCATGATCACACTGCTCGCACTGGGTTTTGCGCTTATAAGCGAGGGCGTCTCGAAATCGGCGTCAAGGGGGTAGAACATTGAAGGAGGTTCTAGAAGTAAGCGACCTCTGGATCAAATACTACACGTTGAGCGGGGTAGTGCACGCCGTTTCAGGTGCGAGCTTCCAACTTGGTAAAGGTGAAATGGTCGCCGTGGTTGGAGAGAGCGGTAGTGGAAAGTCTACATTGGGATATGCTTTGCTAAACATGGTTCCAAAACCCGGTAAAATTGTACGGGGGCAAGTATTACTAGACGGAGTAGACATATTGAAGCTGGGCCCGGAGGAGCTTAGGAGGATCAGAGGTAGCAAGGTGTCAATGATCTTCCAGGACCCGTTCACAACACTAGACCCGTTAAGGAAACTAGGCACTCAGTTCGAGGAATTCCTCATAGAACACGGTGTTGAGCGAGCCAAAGCAAGGGCCATGGTCAAAGAATTCTTGGTGGCTGTGGGCTTGCCGGAAAGAGCCATGCACTCTTACCCCCACCAACTTAGTGGAGGGCAAAAACAGAGGGTCTCGATAGCGATGGCAGTAGCACTAAACCCCGTTGTGATGGTCGCGGATGAACCGACAACTGCGCTGGATGTCATCGTTCAAAGGCAGATAATGGACCTGATCGACGACATCAGGAAGCGCGTAGGCACCTCAGTGGTCCTTATAACGCATGACTTGGCTCTAGCGCTGGAAAGGGCAGACACGATAATGGTGATGTATGGTGGCTACGTAATGGAGCGCGCCGATAAAAAGAGATTACTGGCTAACATGATACACCCTTACACAAAAGCGCTCTTTGAGTCGTTACCGAGAATGTCCCAGAAGAGAATGCCTAAATTCCTTCCCGGATATCCACCGGATCTGCGGAATCCGCCGTCCGGGTGTATTTTTCACCCGAGGTGTGCATTTGCACAGGAGAAGTGCAGATCAGTTGCACCGGTCCTAAACGAAATCGCGCGTAACCATTTCGTAGCGTGCCACCTCGCTGGTGGTGAGCAATGAGTACGATCTTAGAACTGAATAGCGTGGTTATGGATTTCGAGATCGGCGTGTTTGGAAGGAAAAAGAGAGTAAGAGCGGTTGACCATGTCTCCCTGAAAATCTTAGAGGGCGAAATCTACGGGCTAGTTGGAGAGAGCGGTAGTGGAAAATCTACGCTCGGCAAGGTCTCGTTGAGACTGTACAAGCCGGTGAAAGGAAAGGTAATATATAAAGGCAACGACATCACTAAAATGCCCGAGAGGACCTTAAGACCCCTGAGAAGTGAAATGCAACTAATACCACAGGATCCTTACGGTGCCATTAACCCCGTACAGACGATTGGCGAGGCCGTTGCAGAGCCTTTAATAACGCACTACAGAATCGATAAGAGCGAGGCCATGGAACGCGTCTACAAGTCACTAGAGGAAGTCGGCTTAATACCTGTAGAGGACTTCGTCAAGAGGAGGCCTCGCGAACTGAGTGGAGGACAATTGCAAAGAGCGGTAATAGCGCGTACGATGATTCTGAGGCCGAAGTACGTGGTCGCAGATGAGCCAACTAGTAACTTAGATGCCTCGATAAGAACATCTATAATACAACTACTACTGGAGTTCAAGAGAAAGCACAACCAGGCTATCTTATTCATAACGCACGACATCGTATTGCTGAGCCTTGTGGCCAACAGGATAGGCGTAATGTACTTAGCTCAGCTAATCGAAGAAGGGCACGTAGAGAGCATTGTGAAGGACCCCCTACATCCCTATACGAAAGCGCTATTGAGCGCAATACCGCTCGTTAGCGAAGAAATGGGGCTGGAGAAGGTGTACCTTAGGGGGGAAATAGGAGATCCCGCTAACCCGCCTAGAGGTTGCCGCTTACACCCGCGGTGTCCGTTTATGCTTGAGAAATGCTCCAAAGAAGAGCCGCCATTAGTTGAAGTAGAGGGTTCTCGGTTTGTTAAGTGCTGGCTGTACTTTAAGTAGGTGGGTATTCCCGCTAAGTTTCGGCTACCTTAACGAAGTTTATAAATTCCTCTGCTCTCTTTAACGCAAATTTAAATACTAAACGTGTCAGGCTCGTATCGTCTACAAATAGGCCTTTCTGCATAAGTGCACGTTTAAGTTCACTTAGTTCCGTTATAACATTGCTCGTATTAACTGGTCTAGTGTGCTTTAAGACCTCCTCGGCTAGGTCTCCGAGGCAATCTACGCACCCTATTCTTGCGTTATCAAATACCGTCACACCATCCATTTCCAGCTCGCTTTTAATGTACTCCGGTAGCCTCGGCGAGGATACGAGGTAGAAGTGCTTTGGCTTGTAAATAGACTTATAGAACTTTACTAACTGGGTTTCGGCAACCCTTACCCCCCTTCTCCTACCCTCAACGATTTCTTTTACCACGCTCGAGTCCACGCCAAGAACGTCTGCGAGACCCGTCCACAGCCCGGAAAGCCAACGCTTAAACCACTCATCGAATGTAAGCGTAGGGTTTACGGGGCCTTTGAGTTCCCGTGTTCTGATGAACCAGTCTTCTAACTCTTTACATTCAACGATGACTTCCGGCCTGAGTACAGGTATGTCGCTCGAGGAGGTGTCAACAATGTCGAGTACCAGCCCCGAATAGATCATAATGTCGGGCCTTAAGCTGGTATAGAACTTCCAAACCTGCTTTAAGTCCTTGAAATCCCTCCAGCCAAGCGGGCGTGGCGCCTCTAGGTAAAAACTAAGCATTCCTTTACCAGGTACTTCTACCACCAGGTTTGGCGGCATGATGCCGGTTTTTTGCTTACCGTGTCTATCGAAGTGCACGAAGCCGTGTTCAGGGTATACTATCCTTGCAGAGTACTTGATGAAGTGCTTTAAAATAGATGCTAAAACCCATACCTCGTACACCGTCCTCATATTAGACCTCATACTCGAATTAACGGCAGAACGGACCTTCGACGCGTAATCCTCTAAACTAAGCTTCCTACGCAACAGGTCGTACGTGTATAGCAGTATTTTCTTCTTCAAATGCTCTAAGGGATCCTTTGAAAAATCACCAGTTTCGCGCGGTAAGAGCCAACCGCGACCTCCGATGCCTGGTATTACTTCACCTAGTAGATTGGAGAGCTCTTTTACGGCGAATTTGGCTCTTTCAATAGCTTCTACCGTTATAAATGACAATACTGCACATTCACGGAAACCGTCAAGTTCCTCCTCACATGTAGCGTCCCTAAAGGATAGCCTTGCTCCCGGTAACACCTTAACGCACTTCCTAACCTCAACCAGCAGATCTGAGCACCGTTTAAGGGCACTTAAAACATGATCTCCAGGCAATAAATAAACCCCCGAAGCCGACTCTTAGTAATACAGTGCCTTAGCATGTAATTATATCTTACAGGTTGAGGGGCGCGCCCTTAACCATGCTTTTAAGGTTTACTGAAAAATAATAACTATGGTTATCTTGCTGGATGGTTTTGCTAATGATGTGGGCAGGGTTTGCCTGACCGGTGAAGATGCCCTCGATCACTGATCACCTTCCTACAGTTGCGCGACCTAAATGCTGAGAAGCACATGGAGGATCTTAACGATTGAATGCCGTGACCCAGCCTCTACCACTAGTAGGAAGCTTAAAAATTCCCACCTTGGTAAAAATAGGTGGAGCTATAATTCCAGAGGTGGTTCGAATCGCCGGTAGATAGGAGGATATACGAGCACCCCATTTTAACGTTTCATAGAGGTAAAAAAGTAGTATTCTACTTCGAAGATACCCCCGTTGACGCGTACGAAGGGGAGAGCGTCGCTGTAGCCCTTTATGCCATTGGAATAGACGTCTACTCCTGGAGTAGTAAGCTGGCAAGGCCCCGTGGACCCTTCTGCATGATTGGTAAGTGTAGCAGTTGCTTCATGGTAGTAAACGGTGTTTCAAACACTAAGACCTGTAAACTTCCCGTAAAGGAGGGCTTGAAAGTGGTGAGGCAGAAAGGTTGGGGTGAGGTGAAAACTATATCGAGCGAGGAAAAGTACGTCGAAAAGGAGGAAATAGAAACAGATGTCCTGGTAGTAGGGGGCGGGCCGGCTGGGCTCGAAGCAGCATTAACGGCTACTAGTTACGGACTAAACGTTGTTGTGGTTGACGAGCACTTCAAGCTCGGTGGACAGCTACTCAAGCAGACGCACAAGTTCTTCGGTAATGTAGAGCTTTTTGGCGGTATGAGGGGCTTTCAGATCGCAGAGAACTACCTCAAAAAGCTGCGCAATGCACCTGGCATAAGGATATTAACAGAGACGGCAGTTTATGGCGTTTTTAGAGGTGGCGTGGTAGGGGCTGTAAGCGAAAATAAGCACTACGTGATTAAACCGAGGTTTCTCATAGCTGCTACTGGCGCGCAGGAGAGGTTCCTAGAGTTTCCCAATAACGACTTACCCGGAGTCATCGGGGCCGGTGGCGTGCAAACGATAATGAACGAGTTTGGAGTAAAACCGGGAGAAAAGGCGCTAGTGGTGGGTTCTGGTAACGTCGGCCTCATAGTCTCATACCAATTACTGCAAGCCGGCGTCGAAGTGAAGGCCGTTGTAGAAATACTACCGGAGATCGGTGGCTGGTTTGTCCACGCAGCTAAGATCCGTAGGTACGGTATACCAATACTCACGAGACACACATTGAGATACGTGGAAGGGGATATGAGGGTTAGAAAAGCAGTGGTCGCTGCCGTGGACGAGAAGTTCAACTACGTGCCCGGTACCGAGAAAGAGTTTGATGCCGACCTAGTACTCCTCGCTATAGGACTTGAACCGGATACAAGGCTTCACGCGCAGGCCGGTGCCGTAATGAAATACGTACCTGAACTTGGGGGGATAGTGCCTGTCAGAACGCGCGATTTAGAAACAACTGTCGTCAACATGTACGTGGCAGGCGATTCATCCGGTATTGAGGAGGCTACAACAGCTATATTAGAGGGCAGGATCGCGGCTCTCTCTGTAGCATCAAAGTCCTGCGATACCTCAAAGGCCTCCAAAGCCCTAGACGAGATGGAAGGGATCTTGAAATTCCTGTGGGAGGAATACAGAGCTTCGCCGTTACTGGCGAGGGCTCGCAAAGGCAAAGAAACCGCTACAGTAAGTCGCGAAGAACTACGTGAGCTGAGAAAGACGTATCCCCCGCCAATTTCCTTTGGTGATTCTGTATGAGCGGGTACCGTTTCCGGGAAACGGGCGTGATCGAGCTAGACGAGCTTGAGAAACTGGGATTACTGCCGCCTCAGGAGAGGCTGAAGAGAGGCCCTGTAGCACTATTAGAATGTCCCGAGAAAATACCCTGCAACATCTGCGTACCTTACTGCCCAACGAAGGCCATAGAGATGAAGAGTATAATAGACCTTCCCGTAGTAGACTGGAATAAGTGTACTGGTTGCGGAATTTGCGTGGTCGTATGTCCTGGCTTAGCGGCATTTGTAGTTGATTTATCCAAAGAGGATGCTGACTACGTAACAGTACCACACGAATTCCTTCCAGTGCCGAAACGAGGAGACGAAGTTGTACTCCTAAACAAGAAAGGTGAACGCGTCGGCAAGGGTACAGTCATCCGTGTATGGGAAAGAAATAGGACTTACGCGGTCACGGTCCGCGTACCTAAGGGGCTAGGGATGGAGGTGAGGGCTATATGGGTGGAGAAGAAACAGTAGTCGTAGTCTGTAGGTGCAATGATGTAACATTGGAGGAAGTTAAAAAAGCGATTGAGCAAGGTATAGATAACTTCGAGCTCTTAAGAAGGTACTTGAAGCTGGGATTCGGCCCATGCCAGGGTAGAAGTTGCATTATGATAGCCGCGAGGCTGTTTGCGAGGGTTACGGGTAAAAGCCTCAGCGAGGTCATCGCGGATTTCCGCATTAGACCTCCTCTATTCCCAGTACCGCTGAGAAACCTCATAACCGGTGAAGAGGAATGAAGGTCTTAATCATTGGTGCCGGTATAAGTGGCTTATTCATCGCATACGAGCTCGCGAACCGCGGCGTCGAAGACGTAACTATCGTAGAAGCGAGCTATCCAGGTAGTGGTGCGACTTTAAGGAACGCGGCGTGTTTCAGGTCCTCGTTTACATCGCCAGAACACGTAGTTCTGATGAAGGAGAGCATTAAGAGATGGCTTGAGCTTAGAGATGAGCTGGGGTTTGAACTGTGGCAAAAGGGGTATTTGTGGGTTGCAAGGAAGGAGGAGACGCTAGATACGTTTAAGAAACTCATAGACTTTCACCACAAGTTCGGTATACCCACTAAGGTACTTAACGTAGAGGACGTTAAGGAGCTGGAACCGCACTTAAACACCAAGATCATTACCGGCGCGATGTTCGACCCTACAGCTGGTAAAATGAGTGTGCTGGAGAACTTTACCAAGCTCTATTTGAAAGTGAAGAGCATGGGCGTGAAGGTTATACCCTACACCAAGGTCTTAGAACTCGTAGCCGGGAACGGCGAAATAAGGGCGGCTAAGTCTACGAGGGGGACGCTGGAAGCCAACGTATTCGTGATCGCGGCCGCTGAGTGTAGTAAGGAAATTCTAAGGACCGTCGGCGTGGATGTGCCAATAGAGCCTATACCTAGACACCCGATCGTCACGGAGCCTTACGTTAACATTCTTAAACCGGCATTAATAGTTGACTGGGACACGCCTGGGGCACCGTACATAACGCAGACAAGTCATGGGACCTTCTATCTCGCGAGAGATATAACAGACGTGCCGGGAGCTTCTATATATTCGACGAGAGTGGACATATTCTCTAAAACTATTAAACCCTTGAGAGAGCTCCTACCGTTCCTCGAACACATCTACGTCTTGAGGTACTGGATGGGCTACTACGATATGACTCCAGATCACCACCCGATATACGGCCCTGTTGAGCCGTACATAAACTTGTACATAGCTGCCGGTTTCAGCGGTCATGGAATGATGATGGGGCCTGTGACCGGGAAACTAATAGCAGATTGGATTCTCAGCGGAAAACCAAGCATTGAAATAGCGAATAACCTGACGTTGGAAAGGTTCAAGACTGGTAGACTAGTAAAAGAACTGGCTGTAATAGGCTAGCCCTCCTTCCGCTGTTTTAGTAGATAGTACCTCGTAGTAGACTCCTACGTCATTTGCCCCTGGACGTACGTTTATGTTCTCTTAAATGCCCTTTCATGTTCAGGTTCAGGGACTTCCACCCCACTCACGTGGACTTCGGCGTCTACGTAAAGTGGTATAGTATTCTTCATTAGAGAGCTAGATCTTCTACTTCGTAGACTGGGTGTGGGTTACCGCCTTACTTAATCACCGGAAGACCGTGCTCTCAAAAACCAAACCTTGTTATTTTTAAACACCTCTTGCCGATAGAGACACAACTGGTAACCAGTAATGGTTACGTGATTGTTAAAGTGATTAAGATGAGGCGCCTATTTCGCGTCTTTAACAACACGCTCGTCGGAGACTTAATTAAGGTCTTGTGGTCTAGGCTCCGTGAAGACCGTATATTAGATGCGCTGGCCCTGCTCTTAATCGCGTTCGCAGCATCGTTGACTATTTTAAAGGCTATCAGTATAGAGCCTAGCGGCGTCGGGCAGAGGCTCATATCCTATTGGTGTCAGTTGCGAGAAGCGCACAAAGATGGCTGTCTGCAATTGTTTTACTCACAACATACCACTCTAGAACAAGCGCTCTCGTTCTCGTTATTCATAACGGTGATAGCCTTAACGGCCATATCCATGAAACTAAGGTACTTCGCTGCAACCATTGCAGTATTTGCACTGGTATTCTTAGGGGTCGTACCACCACAAGAACTAATTGCCGGCGTAGAGTGGAAGTTAATACTCTTCTTGATCGGCAGCATGATCTTCGCTTACGTACTGAGGTCTTTAGGGGTGTTCAGGTTAATTGCGCTCACGATAATGCGTACAAGTAGAGGATCACCGACGATCTTCCTGACAATGCTCTTGACAATATCGTGGTTTCTAGCACTTGCGGTTGACGAGGCTACAAGTATAATATACGTCATAGCGCTACTTCTAGATTTCAAGAAGCTTACAGGCAGGGATATTACGCCATTTATTGTACTGGCTGTGCTGGCAACCAACACTGGTAGCATGGCCATGCCCATTGGAAACCCCATAGGCATATATTTAGCCTTTACCGCTGGATTGCACGCAGAGGATTTCGCCAGGGTAGCGTTACCACTTTCACTAGTAACCCTCCTACTACTAGTAGTGGTTAGCAGACTGCTGCTAGGCCAGCGCATCAGGGAATTGATCGAGTCCATTAAGCCCGAGAAAGTAGAAGTGGTTTTCACGGAGTTCTACACAAGGGTGGATAGACGCGGCAGGGTGCACATATTCTATGGGCTAGCATTACTTGTAATGTTCCTATTAACGGTATCCTTTAGTAGCGTTTTAGCGAGCGGCCTCTCAAGCATTTATGGGCACTTAATAGAGCCTCACGCGTTTCTCTCGTTTATACCATACGTATTTATATTCCTCTCACTATGGGTATACGAACCCGAGAAGCTCGAAGTAGCCCTATTAAAGGGTGTTGAGTGGCCGTCCCTGTTCTTCTTCATAGCACTCTTCATGCTCGGACACTCACTACTCTGGACCGGGGTGGCCATGAAAATAGCATACTTGATTAGCATATTATCATCGCATCTAGGAGGGCTCGCCATGAGTGAAATACTCCTAGTTACAACGGCTTCAACTAGCGCGTTTCTAGATAACTTATCTGTCATAGTAGCGTTTACGCCCGTAGCAGACGGCCTGGTAGCCATGGGAATCTCGAGGTCGGTATACTGGGTGTTGCTATATGGTGGTACGCTCGGCGGAAACTTCACGCCAATAGGGTCTACAGCGAACATCGTGGCTATAGGTCTTTGCGAAAAGGCCAAGGTAAGAGTTACGTGGAGTAGCTGGTTCAGAGTAGCCTTTATACCGACAATACTACAGCTACTCGCCGCCTGTGCGTGGGCTACGTTCTTGAGGTAGGATTGAAGCTAGGCAAGACGCGAATATGGCTACCCCAGTTTCCTCGATAAACTGTACTCCTTGCTGTACCTACCCAGCTCGTCTAGCACTTCGGGATGCCTTTCCACGACAGCGTTTACCACGCTAAGATACCTCGCTACCCTCACGGCGTCAGGAGATATTTGTTTAAGCTCCTTTCCGTTTAAGACCACGTAGTGCTCCCTTTCAACCTTCTCGCCCAAAATGTACTCGGCTTCGTTTACAGATGCTTGTAACGCGAAACAATGGGGACTGCCATCAATAGTGACTACCGTGAGTTTTTTCGGCTTCATAGACCTGATCATGCTTGCAAGCTTGCCGTAGTGAGTGGCGTTTTCTCTCTCGGGACAGGCAAATAAGACTACCTTACCTTCTGACAGCTTTCTATACAGCTCTGGGTTAACCACGGGCAGACACGCAGAAACTACGAGAATCTCCGCATCCTTTAGCAGAGGTGTTTTAACCCAGGTACTCCAAAGCCAAGACTCGCCATGCTGATTACAGCTCAAAGAGACCACCTTGATACCTATCTAGTAACTCGTTCAAACCTGGCCCCCTCCTGTCCTTCGTGTATTTATCTAGTATCAAGAATACGCAGTATTGACCGCACATAGTACACGACTTCAACGTTGCCCCGCCAAACTGGTCTCTGATTTTCACGGCTTTCGCAGGGTCTAAAGAGTACTTTAATTGCTTCTCCCAGTCTAATCTCGCCCTTGCAATACTGACTTCGACGTCCTTCATAGCGGCCTTTCTGCCGAGCTTTACTAAGTCGCCTGCATGAGCGGCTATTTTTGACGCTATTAGTCCTTCCTTAACCTCTTCAACGCTCGGTAAGCCAAGATGCTCTGTAGGTGTAAGGTAGCATATCAGGTCCGCTCCCACGGCAGCCGCTATTGCGGCGCCTATGGCCGCGGCTACGTGGTCATAACCAGTTGCTACGTCCGTTACTAGTGGTCCTAAAACGTAGTACGGTAAACCACCGGACAGGCTTTTCATGAGCCTAATATCTGCTGTAATTTTATCCATGGTCATGTGGCCGGGACCCTCAATCATTACTTGGACACCGCTTTCCACGGCGCTTCGTGCCAGCTTCGAGTTCATTACAAGCTCTGATATTTGCAATTCGTCGTGTGCGTCGGCTGTACAACCTGGTCTTAAAGCGTCGCCGAGACTTATCGTAGCATCATAATCCCTAAACAGCTCCAAGACGCGATCCCACTGAGAGTAATAGGGGTTCTCTTTTCCGGTCTCCATGATCCACGCCGCGATCATCGACCCTCCGCGGCTAACAACGGGCATTAGCCTGTTGCCCTTCAAAGCCTTTACCGCGAGGTCTCGCGTTATAGCAGCATGTATTGTCATGAAGTCTACTCCATCACGCAGGTGGCGCTCTACTATTTCGAGAAACCAGTCTTCAGGTATACTCGCTACGTTACCATACTTCTTTACACCGTAAATCCAAGCTTGGTACACCGGTACTGTTCCGAAGGGCAGGCCTCCGGAAGCCTTTATGAGCCTTCTTCTGATTTCATCGAGGTCTCCACCAGTACTTAGGTCCATTAGAGTATCCGCTCCGTACTCAATTGCAACTTTGACTTTTGCGAGCTCTAAACTGGGATCTACGTAGACGCCACTAGTACCGACATTGACGTTGACCTTTGTGGAGAGCCCTTCGCCTATGGCGACTACTTTAGCCTTTTTCTTAGTGCTATTTCTAGGTATAATTACTCTACCAGAAGCAACGCGCCTTCTCAAAACTTCATATTCTACATCCTCTGCTTTAGCGACTTCAAGTAAGATGTCCACTTGTGAAGACGAGCGGGCGTCCACTATGAGGCCCAAAACCGTACACCAATTACATCGATTGAAAAACAGGTTTTAAACACTAGATAACGCAGTTATCAATAAAATTGAAGAGACCGCGTCGCTTCCGGCCTTTACTTCACTGCTTCGTAAACTCCGTTAGTATTCTGAGCAGTTCATCGAGCTTCTTCACTCCACTATACTCTTCTTTCTTCTTGATTTCGTTGTTAACTACTCGTAAAAGTATCGTTGTAGGTGAAGCATGTACATCGAACTTTTTAAACGTCTCGCTCGCCGCTTCTGAAGCGCATTCTCTCGCAAACCAGTCACAAAGTACAATTATATAGTTCACTTCCGAGAACATCTTACCGAAAATCTTGACGAAAGGAAACCAGAAGTTATCGTACGACCGGCAGGCGGGGCACCTTGCATTGTCGAAGTACACCATGTAGTAGCCATCGCCCCAGGGAATGCTCGAATCGCCTGTAACCTGCCTTAAGACCCACTTCTCTTTTTTAAAGTCGTAGATATATATGCCGTGCGGGGAATCCGGTTCCACCTTATCGAGCTCTAAGCCTTCTTTGCCCTTCTTCTTACTCATATCACTTGTAAGCATCTTCTTTAACAGTTCAAGCACATCCTTCTCCACTTACAACACCAACCTATTACTAGACAAATGCTTTAGAAATAAAGATATTTAAAACGTACCTGTACCCAGTGTAGTGCACAGATAAACGAGGCGCAGTAGCGCCTACAGGGTGGCGAACTTCGGGTTAGTATTTCAAGAACGTAAGGTTTAATAAACTGTTCTCTAAATAGCTATTACTGAATTAGGTGGTTTAGGAAATGTCTGGCTTAGTGCTAGATGAGATCGACAAGACTATTATAAAGGAGCTCGTAAAAAACGCTAGGATAACTTACCGTGAGCTCGCAAAATCAGTCAATCTAACTGACGTAGCAGTAATCAAGAGGGTTAAGAAGCTTGAAAAGAACAGTGTAATTAGGAAATACACTACAATAGTTAACCCGCTGGCACTGGGTTTCACCAAGGTAAGCTTCACGGGGATAAACGTGAAGCCCGAAAGACTGTTCGACGTCGTTAAATACCTCAAAGAAAAAGACTACGTCAAGTACCTTGCGCTAACTACTGGGGACCACGACATAATGGTTACTATATGGGCACGCTCCGCTGAAGACTTAGAGAAGATACACGATGAAATACGTAATTTTGAGGGAGTGGTGTCCGTCTACCCGATGATCGTCTCGGAAGTAATCAAGGATGAAATGTACACCTAGTAGGTTAAAATACCGGTGAGCGCATTAAGTTAAGCCCGGTGGCGCGCCGTTGCTGGAAGCGGGTTCTCAACCCCTTACTGTACAATCCGTGTTCAGATTTACGCAGGATTTGTTTAAGTACCTGCTACCCCACGGCATACCCAGAAACTCACTCGTTGTTATGGCTGGTGAAGGGGGCTCGGGTAAGTCCGTCATACTCGTACACCTCGTAAAGGACTTCCTGCTTGCCGGTGAACCAGTGATCTACGTAGCGCTAGACGACGATCCCCAGACAGTGCTAAGCCAGTTGCTGTCCTTCGGCATCGATGCACGTGCTTTTTGCGAGAAGAAACAATTAGTAATCATTGACGGCTTCAGCTACCTTGCTAAGCTGAGACGGCAGCAATTCTGCGTCGAAGAGGAGGTAACCCCCGAAAACCCGGATACCATAGTTTCCGCCGTCAGCAGGGTCGTTGAGAAATATAACATAGCAGATAAGGGCCTCGTAATCATAGACTCGCTCAACGAGATCATCGTCATCTTAGACCCGACTCGGTTCGTGAAGTTCGTTAAGGCAATAAGAGCTAGTTTCTCGAAATCGCGTAGCATACTAACAATCGTGACATTGCACACGTCTACGGAGAGCTTTAAGGAATACCTGCTAACGGTAGAGCACCTAGTTGATGGGGTTCTAGAAACAGGGAGCATACCAGGCGAGCTGGCTCAGCAACTACCTATATTTGTGAGGCAGATATCCGTTAAGAAGATGAAAGGAGTAGATAGTAAGCCAGGCTGGATACTTTACGGAATAGATCACGAGGGCTTAAAGCCGGTAATGCTCAGAATCACTGGTCCTAGTAAACAATAGTGCGCTCAGACCTTGTAACAAGCGCTATGGCTTTTTCATAAGACTTCTTGGCGAGCTCAACAGGGCTCTTTGAGAAAGCGTATAGTCCAAGGGGGGAGTACTCTGCTTCTTTGCAGCTAAGCGAGGAAAGGTCGTCTTCGGGAATTATCTTTACGTAGTAGTACTCAGCATGGCTTTCTTTGAGGCAGAAGAGTAAGCGTTTACCAAGTATTTCCGCGACTAGGAGAATGTAACCGCCTTCTCGCTCACGAATAACCCTTCTAGCTTTTTCGCTTAGTACACGAGTAAACTCCTCAACCAACATAATCGCCACTAAATGGTGTATAGCTGGTTTCTCAGCTCTTCTGGCAGGGCTTCTTCGCCGACTATAATGGCTTTTTGAGGTGGGTTCCGGGTCTTTAAGCCTATAACGACGTACCTCGAGGGGTCTCCTACGTCGGCTTGTTCTATTTTAGAACCGAACCTTATGTTCAGTACACGTACTTTCACGTACCACCCATCACTTCTTTTAACGTATATGTACTTCTTGTGCTTTAAGCCCATATATGACACCTTTCAGCGGGCTTCAAGCCTATGCCTGCTCCACGTATACAAGTAGCCCAATATAAAGTTTATAATGAAGCCTACAATGATGCCTACTAGCTGAGCAAGCCAAAACGGCATTTTAAGCACCGCTGGAAGGGCCGTGGCCATCAGTACCTGTGAAAGCCAGCTAGTAGCGCTCGCAACGTGGTATTTAACGAGCCTTTCCAACACTTTACGGAAAGCCCTCTCAAGCCCTGTACCTCTGAACGTTAAGAGCTCATGAAGTGTAAAATTCGATAAAACACTCGCTTCAAATCCCGCAGTAGACGCTACTGGGTTAGCGGTATAGCCTAAAAGCCCAATCAACGCGGAATGCGCTAGGGTAGCCGTTGCGAGGTTCACGGGTATACCTGACATACCTATGAGTACGTATATCGCCACGCGGTAAGGCTCCGAGAGGGGCAGAGCTAGAGACCTGGGCAACTTATAGGAGTAAACCCTGTACCAGTCCTCGTTACTCAGCTTCACCATGGTAACGTTATCCACGTCACCCCCTCCTACACAACCTAACACTGCTAGGTTATTTCTATAGCCCAATACACGTATACCAAGCACCTTCAAGACGAGCTTATTGAACCACCGGATTCTGGTGGTTATAAGGGTGGGTTTTTTCAAGTCCTTTGCCGAGAGCTTATCTCGGAGTAGTGTAAACCACGGCTCTGGTGCACAAAGCCTCAATGAATCTCCGAGATCCCTACAAACCATGCCACTCAAGTAAACCACGCTAGCTCAGCACCTCCATATAGTTTTCCCACCGGGCTCTATAATACCTAGTCGCTTACAAGGGCCGACGCCAGTGCAACGGGTAGGCTGGCCCGATGCCCTTGGCTACTACTTCAGCGACGTCTACGAAAGAATACTATAATGCTTAACATCATCTTGTTTATGATGCTCGCGGCTGAATTCATCTCTTTGACGGGTTTAAGTAGCATTTTGCCGTTCAGACAATAAAGGTTTTTAACTTTGATGTTCCTTAGTTACTGTCGACATTATGGTGCCATACATTGCTACTTCCAGACGACCTGCTCAAAGAAACCTTGTGGGCCTTCGTACTATTCACTTGCATAATGCTCGTATTGATGTTCACCAAGGTTCTTTACAAATACATGGTGAAGAGGAATCTTAAGGTCAACGTAGCAATATACTACAACAGAAAGCTCATACATGTGTTAGCCGGCGGCGTCACAGCCTTCTTAGTGCCTTACGTTTTCACCTCTCCACTAATACCAACGGTGTTCGCCTTAACTATAGCTGCAATACTGTACGTTCCTCACAGGAGGAAGAACGTAATGGAGTGGTTTCAGGTATCGGATAACGCGTACGAAGTGAATTTCTGCGTTGCATGGGGCCTTTCACTATTAGCACTATGGTTAATTACTGGTAATCCCCGCTACGCAATCATACCGCCTCTCTTCATGTCTATAGGTGACGCTGTAACAGGTATCATTAGGAACAGCGTGTACGGTAGGAGAACGAAGTCCTGGCTTGGAAACCTCGGCATGCTCGCCGTTACCGTCCCCATAGGACTACACTACGCCGGTATACCTGGTATAGTAGCGGCAGCTGCTTCAACAGTAGTAGAGCACTTCGAGATCCCGCCATTTCTTGACGACAACGTGCTGATAGCACTAACATCTGTGCTAGTACTCACTCTATTTAGGGGGTACTGGACAATACTATAGAAACGTGGAGTGCAAGGCGGGGCCGTTGGAAGCTCGAAGTGAGTGGGCCAGGCTTGAAAGTGAAATCTTGAATTGCACTAGATGCAGATTACACACTTCTAGGCGCAAAGCTGTACCGGGCGAAGGTAATGTGTCTTCACAAGTGGTGTTCATCGGTGAGGCCCCGGGTGAAAAGGAAGACGAGGCTGGAAGGCCATTCGTAGGCCCGGCAGGCAAGTTGCTTACAGAGCTCATTGAGTTGATCGGGTTTAAGCGCGAAGACTTTTACATCACTAACGTAATCAAGTGTAGGCCTCCCGGTAATAGGGAGCCTCAAGACGACGAGATCGAGGCGTGCTTACCGTACTTGATTAGGCAACTACAGTTAATTAAGCCCAAGCTTATAGTAGCCCTTGGAAGACATGCAGGGAGAACGTTGTTTAGGCTAACCGGGCTGAAGTGGACTAGTATAACCGCCAGCCACGGACACGTGTTCCACGGTAAAATAGCTGGCCTGAGTGTAAAGGTAGTCCCGACGTACCATCCAGCCTCTGCACTATATAACCCCTCGTTGAAGAAGACACTTGAAGAAGACTTTAAGAAATCCATTAAGCCTGCAATAGAAGAAGCCTTAAGCCTATCCCCGAAGAGGCATTACAAGACGCTATTCGACTTTATGCACCACCGGTAAACCTTCTTTTAACGGAGATGCCCACTAGCAGGGTCCCACCAGCGATGAGAACCACCCCAATTGCCAGGGCAACTTCCCTGTCTATGTAGGTAACCGGTGTGGACGATGGCTTGGAAGCAGCCCATTGGATAGCCCGAGCCGTTAACGCGTAAATGGCTGCTTTGGAAAGCATACCGTACAATAGCGCTATTATAGTACTTGGCTCTTCACCGAGTTCTAGGTATGTTTGCGCAAGGTCTATTACTAGTAACGGCTCTACGGGGGTGAACCCCGCTAAGCTGGAAGTCCAGGCAAGGACGAGTTTAGCGAGATTCAGGACCGCAGAAGCATCGTCCATTGTAGCGTTACGTGCGAACGCCGTTAACCCGATCTCCGAAGAGTAGAGCGTACTGGATAACCAGTGCAGTTGCACTAACATGGCCAAGTACTCTCCCGTGGAAGAGTTGCTGGAGATCGTCATACCGTCTACTAGCAGGGTACCCATGCCCATATAAGTTAAATAGTCTCTGAGAGTGTTCCAGTAATCCCTGATATACGGAAGGGACGCCTCGAGGATACCCACATCTACGGGCTTACTGGTTATGTTAAGTAGTTTACTTACATTAAGCCACGCAACTGCGGAATTGGACCTTGCTAGTGCTGTAGCGCATTTACCTATCTCTCCCCCCTCCCACTTCTCGAGTAGAATAGCCGTTTCGTACGCCCTCATGTAGGCTGCCGATAACGCATCCAGTTTCCCTAGGTCGACGTAACCCTGTTTAACCTGAGCACTTAGCTCGTTCTCCACTTCGAGCATTACTCTATCAGCTTCTTCTAGGGCGTTTTTAACAGCCTCTTCGACCTCGTTTCCGGCACCTTCACCCCTGAATAGCGTATGGTTTATCCAGGAGGAATACGCCTGCACTAGTGCACGGAACGCGATTGAAGATGCCGCGTAGTACTTGTTTTTGCTACTCATGTTCTTCGCGAGATTTAGTAGCTGCAATGACCTCTCGAAGTAGCCGTCTTTCCAGTTAATACTCTCAATTCTCGAAAGGACCATTTCAGTGGTTTCTAGTAGTGATTTGTAAGGCTCCAGGAATGCTTGTTGAAATGCCTCCGTGTATTTTTCAAGCACGTGGAGATCTCCGCCTAGTTGCCCGCCCAGAGCCCTGTACGCGTCGTATACTGTGTATACTGGTACGACCGGCGCGTAGAGGTTAGTGGCGTTGGCATTTTTTACTTGAAACGCCTGCCCGTAGACCTTGAGCCCCTCCTCGCTGGCGGCCCGTAGCTTTTCTTCGAACCCGCTCACAACCCCCACGATACCCCCGGGGCCGATAATGCCGGTAGCTGTATAGTCCCTCGGACACGCATTATGGCTGAAGAAGTCCACTAGAAACATGTAGAAAGCTAGTGTTGCACTAAGCCCCTTAACGCTAGTTTCCACGCTCAGTTTGTAATTGCAACACTTGTAATCAGTTCCTGTGATCATGGAAGCGTAGATGAGGGCTAGTTTAAACGAGGTAGCAGTGTCTTCTTCAACTTTATCATACTGAATATCGCCGAACCCGGGCTCTTCCACTCTCAGTTCGAACTTTATTACTATACCCTTCTTGCTTTCATCAACTGCTAGTAGCCTTAAACTACACGAGTAAACCGTCTGCGAGTTTACGGGTACCTGGATAAATGTCCCGGCCAGTACGAGTACTAGTAGAATGATGGGCCCGGTTTTCCGGGAAGAGCGCGTCAGCATAACTCTGAAAAATCACCTCTCATTCCTGCCGGGTTATCATCACCACTAGCGGAAAGGGGTATCAACGACTCTCCGCCCAGCTCTCTTCAATCTCCGGGCCCCTTCCCGTGATCTGCCGCGAGCCCCAAGAGCCCGGGTTCACCGGTAAAGTGTATACTTGAAGGCTTATAAGCTTTAATAGGCTGTGCAAGTGCACGGCAAGCGTGTATACGATGACCTCGAGAACGCTGGAACCCGAGGAAACTACAATTAGAGGGCATTAAAGCATCGCTTATCACCAGGTGATACTGGCAGTTCTTTCGCTTAATAGGCGTCTTGTTTAAATAGAGTAGTGGAGGTTAGAACACTCATGTCTGACATGCCCTTAAAACCTCTCGCTGAAACGATTGATAGGCTTGAGCTTGTTAGTGCGAGAACTCAAATGGTGGCATTACTCGTAAACCTCTTTAAGAGCGTTCCACCAGACATAATTAACACAGTGGTTTACCTGGTTCAAGGGGTTCTCTGGCCTGACTGGAAGGGCATGCCAGAACTAGGTGTTGGGGAAAAGATGCTGATCAAAGCGATAGGACTAGCCTGCAACGTCCCGGAGAAGGAGGTGGAACAGCTCGTTAAAAGCACCGGCGACCTCGGCAAGGCTGTTGAAGCCCTGAAACAAAGAGCTCAGTCAAGGCAGACGGGGTTAACACTCTTCGCGTTCACGCAGAAAGCACCTACCGAGCTAACGGTGTTAACGACCTACAATACACTTGTAAAAATAGCTACCGTGCAAGGAGAGGGTAGTAAGGATTTGAAGACAAGACTTACAGCAAGCTTATTGAAAGACGCATCGCCTAAAGAAGCGAAGTTCCTCGTAAGGTTTATTGAAGGTCGGCTGAGGGTAGGCGTCGGAGACGCGACGATAATGGATGCACTAGCGTCTACGTATGGCGGGGGGGCAAACGCAAGGCCTATTATTGAACGGGCTTACAACCTAAGAGCGGACCTCGGCGAAGTGGCCAAAATACTGGCTACTCAGGGGCTCGAAGCGCTTAAAAATATTAAACCAGAAGTGGGAGTGCCTATAAGACCCATGCTCGCTGAGAGACTGAGCGATCCGCATGAAATACTGTCAAATGCAGGCGGTAGTGCGTTTGTCGAATATAAGTACGACGGTGAGAGAGCACAAATACACAAGAAAGGTGATAGGGTCTGGATCTACTCCAGGAGACTAGAAAACATTACTCACCGGTATCCCGACGTCGTTCAGAGGGTTATTGAAAGAGTGAAAGCCGAAGAGGTCATAGCGGAGGGGGAAATCGTAGCATACAACCCCGAAACAGGCGAGCTACTACCCTTCCAGGAATTAATGCACAGAAAGAGAAAACACGACATACACGTAACCGTAAAGGAATACCCCGTTAAGGTCTTCCTCTTCGACTTGCTATACCTTAACGGTAAAGATTACACCGTTAAGCCCCTACCTGAGAGAAGAATTGCCCTTGAAAGCATCATTGAGGAATCAGAGGACTTTGTCGTGGCGAAGTACATCAAGACGGACTCCCCTGAAGAGCTCGAAAAGTTCTTCCTGCAAGCAATTAGCGAAGGAGCTGAAGGAGTCATGGTTAAGGCAATACACAAGGACTCAATATACCAGGCGGGTGCAAGAGGCTGGTTGTGGATAAAGTACAAGCGCGACTATAAGAGCGAAATGGCCGATACCGTAGACCTGGTAGTCGTGGGTGCATTTCACGGCAAGGGTAAGCGGGGTGGAAAGTTCGGTGCGCTATTAATGGCGGCTTACGATCCCGAAAAAGACGTGTTCGAGACGGTTTGCAAAGTCGGATCAGGCTTTAAAGACGAAGACCTTGATAGATTGCCAGAACTGCTCAAACCCTATATGAGGGATAGAAAGCACCCAAGGGTTGTCGCTGAGATGGAACCCGACGTATGGGTCGAACCCGTCCTGGTAGCGGAGATCATCGGTGCCGAGCTAACGCTCTCCCCCATACACACGTGCGCTAGAGGGGTAATAGAGTCTAACGCCGGTATATCGATAAGGTTTCCACGGTTCATAAGGTGGAGGCCCGATAAAAGACCCGAAGACGCCACTACAAGCCGAGAGCTCGTAGAGATGTACAAGAGGCAGTTGAGAAAGATCGCGGTTGAGGCGCCTGAATCTGGGAGTGAAGTTTAACCGCATAAACTACAGCCAGCCCTGTACCGAGAGGTGTACTACGTGCCAGCGGTGAACGTGGTCTTCGTCGGCCCCGCGGGATCCGGGAAAACCAGCCTCGTCAGGGCTTACTCCGAGTGGACTAGGCAGAACTTACTTTTACGCGTTGCGCCCGTAAACCTCGATCCAGGCGCAGAGGAGCTCGGATACGAGCCCGTGTTCGACGTCCGGAGTATGTTCACGCTAAGAAGCATCATGGAGAGGTATGGGCTTGGACCGAACGGAGCGTTTATAAAGGCGTCGGAGCTCATTGCTGAAAGAGCAGATGAAATAGCTTCAAGACCACCATTCTCTGAGCCCTGGAAATGGGATATGGTTCTAGTTGACACACCAGGCCAGATGGAGGCATTTCTATTTAGGCCTTCGAGTAGTATTTTTCTGAGAAAGCTAAGCAGCCTCGGCAACACGGTTATAGTATACATAATCGACGCGTCTGCCATCGAGAAAGTCACCGATGCCGTTTTCCTGTGGTTTCTCTATGTGCTAGTACAGATGAAGACCGGGCTCATAGTTGTACCGGTCATAAGTAAGAAGGACATAGCCAGAAACTTAGAACTGGTTAGGCTTCTCGTCGAAGACCCCTCGAAGCTTGTGCACGAGGCCAAGGACGAGGGATTCGCGCTTGACATTCTCCCCGACCTCATAGGGATAGCCACTAAAACCCGAGGCCCCCTAAGAGCCGTACTGGTGTCATCGAGGGAAGTCGATGGAATGGAGCATCTTCACGCTCTTTTACACGAAGCTTTTTGCGCCTGTGGTGATTTAACGTGAATAATGGCTTAAAGCGTATACGTATTTATAGGCTAGGTATTTAGTAGCAATATCCACGGCAGTACACTGCCCGACAGCGTGGTGTTAGTGCGGAATAGCAATGAAATCTACAAGCCAAAAACAGTTATTAGCAGGTATTACACGATACTCTTTACCCTGCCTAGATGGCAGTACCTGGCAGCAACGTTCATAGCTTTAGGCGCCGTGCTAGTAGCCTCTATGCGTGAGGGATCATACCCGCTTTTAATAAGCTCTTTCGCGACTTACGCAATTCTAGAAGTATATGCCAGGCTGTGCAGGAGAACTGTCTTCTACAAGGTCAAAAGGCGCATTGGACTTGCTCTAGCCGTACTAGTATATTCCGCCGTCTTTGCGGCTATTACGAGGCACAGCATGGTATCGGTTATATCCTCAACCGCGGTGGTAGCGGTGATCGTCTTCGGGCTCGACGGCACAAGCGCCTCCAGGATCCCTCTTATCGTAGCGCCGCAAACGGTAACGCTGGTGGCAATGCGCTTCTTGGGCTATTACGGTGGGAACGAGATTTTAACAGGGCTACTTGTAGCCCTCATATTGGTACTCATAAACCTATCAATGTACATGTTCATGTCTAGGCGGAGAGTAAATGGCTGTGCACTTTCAGAGCTCGGCATGCTGTTCCTCAGAAACTGGCTTGACAAGAAAACAGAGATAGAACTGGCGTTTGAAGAGCTGGGCGAGTACCAGTACGTGAACCCGCGTATAATAGAGTTCGGAGACCTCGCGGTAGTTTACACAGACGTACATTACGGCCCATTTTCAAACATAGGTAGTAGTAGGCTACCAGAACTGCTTTCCAAGACCTTCAAGAGGCTGGGATTTAGGGACGTTATAGCCCTTCACGGGCTTGGATCGCACGATAGGAATATCGTTTCCTCGAAACAAGTTAGTGAATACATTGAATACCTAACTAAGACGTACCTCGGTGACGAGAAGACCCAGCTCCTATATCACGGCGCATTCAGCATACGAGATGACGAGTGGCTAGTCCTGGGAATAGTGTTCGATAAACTCTCCATTTTAGTGGTTTCAAGGCCTTATAAGGGCATAGACGATTTACCCTACGCCGTGCAAGTGGACTACGAAATTAAGGCTAAGAGCGTCGGGCTCGGGGATGTGGTCATAATAGATGCCCATAACTGGGAATTACAAGAAGAACCTAGCTTAGAGAAACTCGACATCGTTCTCGAGAAGTCCCTTGCAGAAATCGCGAGATTGAAGTCAAAGAAGCCCGTGGAGGTTTACTACAAGTACAAGTGCTTTGAGGCCCCTGCACCAGGGGTTGTAAACGGAGATGCATGTATTCTGTGCATTACGGGTGAAAACCGTGAAGAGGCGTGCCTGATTTACTTGAGGGGTAATAACGTAAAACCGAACGTCAGGGACGTCCTACTGAGAGAAGCGAGTGCCCTCGAAACCGAGCTCATAGAGGTATTAACTAATGACGAGCACAGCGAGACCGGTACGCGTGCTTACATAGCTTACATCCCAGTACACGAAAGCCCGGAACTAGTAGAGGCAGTTAGACGAGCGTCTGAGGCGCTGAGGAAAGCCCCCTACCGGAAATCGGCATGGCTCTATACGTGCCGCTTGAACTTGAAGCTCATGGGTAGAAGCGTGCATGAGATCAAGAAGCGATTGGGTATTAGTGTCAGAGAGGCAGCAATACTGCTACTCGCTTACGTGTTTCTGACCCCGGTAGTTTTAATGCTTGTATTGCGCTTACTTTAAATTCCTTATAAACCCCTATTCTCTAGTTACAATTGAGATTTTTGTTTTTAAGAGGGGTCACTCTTTGGGCATTTCACCCCCAAAGTGGAGTTATAGAATAGAGAATATTGTTGCAACCGTGATACTAGAGCACGATATAGACATAGACCTCCTCGAGGCCGAGTTACCGAACCACGTTTATAAACCAGAGCAGTTTCCCGGCGTCATTTTCAGGCTAGATAAACCGAGGGCAACTGCACTGGTGTTCAGGTCCGGTAAGATGGTTGTAACCGGGACTAAGAGCATTGCGCAGCTAATCGAAGCCGTTAAAAGAATCATTAAAACGATTGACAAGATCCTAAAGAAGCACAGTAGCGGTGTCTACGGAAAGCCCAGAGTACAGGTTCAGAACATAGTGGCTGGAGGGGACCTCCACTCGTACGTGAACCTCGAAAAGGCCGCATATTACCTCGAAGACTGCATGTATGAGCCGGAGCAGTTTCCCGGCCTAATACACAGGATGAGGGACCCGAGGGTTGTTCTCTTGATTTTCAGTAGTGGTAAAATGGTCATTACAGGTGCGAAGGAGGAATCCGAGGTGGAAAAGGCGGTTAGGCAAATAGCCGAGAAGCTCTGGGAAACGGGGTGCATTGTCGGTTCACGCGAAGAAGAGGTCGAGGAAGTGGAATAAGCTTTTTCAAACCCTAGCCTAAATGCACACATATATTACCCTATAACTACCTCTTCCTTATTAGTGATGAGGCGGGCAGCCTCTAGGACCATGAAGTGGAATGAAGAACTCTATGCTCAGTCTGAGACCCCAATGGTACCCGGGCTCATAGTTGCTCTCGACTTGGACGAGTTCGGGGAATACGTTAAATCCAGGGGACTGGACCCCTACAGACCCAATGTCGTGAGCGGCGAGTTAACGAGGCTGATCGAGGAATTCGCCTGGAAACATCGCGGAGTAGTGGTGTTCGGTTTAAGCCCCGAGAGGGGTACTGAAGAGGCCTTAATAGAGATACCTTATAGCTTAGAGGTGTTGGAAAGCGTTGTAAAGGACCTTGAAGGCATCAAAGCTAGGGTAGAAGAACACGGTGTCACTCTTTCAGCGGTGGTGTTGCTGGATTACGTGCCTGGCAGGCCCGCGAGGAGCCGGAGAGAGGCTTATCACGGTACGCCGGGGAGGAGACGTGCTTGGAAAGCACTTCGCTGTCTTAAGAGAAGAGGTGGCAGTAAAATACTCGTTCTAGCATGAGAATGGCTAGTGGCGTGGTGGTGATCTAGTGTACACGTGGATCATCGAAGGAAAACTCGCGCAGGCGCCCCTACCAAGTAGGTCTACGTTTAAACAGCTAATGGAGGCGTTTACAGGCATAATAGTTCTCCCTACATGGCGCGAGCTTCCGGTGCTGTACATAGATCACCTGAAGGAGGCCGGGTTGGATGTCCTACATATACCTACACCGGACAACTACCCGGTGGAGCTGTTAGATGTTCTAAGAGCATCCTTATTCATAGAGAAGCACGTAAGTAGAGGTGGGGCCGTCCTAGTACACTGTTATGGAGGGATAGGGAGAAGCGGGCAGGTAACAGCGGGTTACCTCATTTACAAAGGCTACGGGGTTTACGAGGCACTTTTACACGTAAGAAGTAAGGTTCCGGGTTCTGTAGAAAACCAGTGGCAACTACAATTACTCGAAGACTACTATATGTTGACGAGTAGCGTTGACCGTCTTTTACTAAGTAGGTTTGTAGAGGTTGTAGAAGAGCTTAGTGAAACTGATGGTGTATCATACAAGCATTTATCTAAAGTACTGCAGTTCACCATAGAGCTGTACAATGGACTTGGTCTGAACAACGTAGACGTGAGGAGGGAGCTGTACGCATCAATGCTACATGCTCATAGGGATAACGTAATAAAGCTCCTTAAAGAGAAAACGGGGCTAGCAATGGAAAGTAGTGAAGGTTTAGTAGACTTTTCGCACTCCTTGGACTACAAAATGGACTCAAAGGTAGTAGTACTGCACACAAGAACCTTGGACAAGCCCGAAATAACACTTCTCTGCAGTGAACCATGCGAGGACACCGTTAACGTCGCAGAAGGCAACTCGGCGAAATTAACCGCGCTACTCGGAGTAAAGCCTGTACTGAGCTGGGGCATATACTCGGACTACATCTAGGGAGATGCTCATTAGTGTGAATGACTCTAGTAGACGCCTTATATCTTCTTCTAGGTAGCCTAAGCAAATAGTGGAGTAAGACCCGTAGAGCGTGGATATTGTTCACACGGCGTTCTCGGCGAACTACCTATCTATGTTACCGTGTACCCGTATCAGCGAGTCCAGAATAGTTACCATTAATTCACGGAGTTTAAACTAGACCATACACCATGGTTTAAGCCCCGCTAGTACGCTTCCCCCCTGTGACCAGCCGGGAGGTCGGTATCGCCCTTTATAATAATGAGAGTTGCTGTAATGGAGAATTCCTCACTTAAGGGAAAGGAGAGGCAATTTGAATTTCTAGCTTTTTTCTTCGTGCTCATATATGTAGATGACATCTTCGTCGAGCACGTAGAACGAGTGCTTATTGTCCGTCTTTAAGTACATAATAGGCTTAACAACGCTCTCGGAGATCTTCGCGAGCTCATCCAGGCTCTTAACCTTTACAACTTTACCGGATACGTCCCCGGAGATCTCGCTTGTTTCAACTATTAACGACTTATACTTACGAGCCGACCTCAAAGTGCTGCTTTTCCTAACCTTGTACAAGTGAGCAACACTTATCCCCGCTAAAGTAGCTGTAAAGGCGGAGGTTGCAACCAAGAACACTATAGATACCTGCCTGAGGAGGCGGGTACTTACGCTAATGAAGCCCACGTGTACTGCGGTTTCACGGGCTTCAGTGCTTTTCTGGGCATTAGTATTGCTAAACTCTCTTTGGGAGAATTCAATGGTTTTTCCTACAAGGTCTAAGTTCATTTGAAGCGAGAAAGGAAAGTTAGTGGTTCTAGTTACGCCGGCTAAGGTGAAGGTAGTCTTAGCGACACAGTTTATAATGATAGTGTACTTGGAGCTGGGTAAGTCCACCGCTTGCGAAATATTTTTAGCAAGAGACAGTATTAGGGGTATGTCTAGCTCCACCACGTACTTAACTACGTTTTCCCGCGACCCGATGGTCGCGGAACTCATCTTTCTACTCCACACCTGCGGATGGCTCAGTAGCACTTCCACGTCCAAAGTGTTACTGATTTCCGTTGCCGGGGGTTTGGAATCGAACACGTAGGCTATACTCACAGCAACCTTATCCACGAGTTTTAGGAACACCTTATCCGGGTTCGTCAGCGTGCTGTCCTCGTACAGTATGCTTGGATAGAGCGTAACGATGTAGTCGAACACCCCCTTACTGGTATACTCGTAGAGCGTACTTTCATGTACTTTCTCTAGTGGCAACTGGTAAGCATACACCACCATGAATATCGACGATACCAATATGAATAAAACTACTCCTATCAATATTTTGTTGTAAAATATGCCCCTGAACACTATTACACCGAGTTAACTGTATTTACTAAGTCTTTAACCTCTTAAATACATACAATGCTATTGGTAAAGCAAGTAACGGTGCTAGAAGCAAGGCCCGCAAGCTGCTTACAGGTACCTCGTGTAGAAATATTGAAACGTACCCGAGAACGGGTACGCGCAGGACTGCTTTTCCAATGATGTTTTCAAAGGGCACGGGTTCGAGGTCGGGGTCCCTGTTCGCGTCACCTTTGGTGATCACGTACTTCTGGTCTTCGCGAAGTTCCACGACCCTGTGAATTACCACGCCCCATTTCGAAATGTAAGCTACTACGTCTCCCACGTTGATGTCCTTGCATTGGTTGCAAATGACGACTATATCTCCTACGCTGAGCGCCGGTTCCATGCTTCTACTGGAGATAACGTAAAACCTAAAACCGGTGTATCCTTGAAAAACAACGATCAAGGCCATTACCGCCGCGAAGTACGTGATTAACCTAGTAATGCGCTTAACCTCGCTACGCATTCTTCTAACATTTCTTTCCGCGACCCTACTGTATGGTAGTGTGATGGAGTAACCTACTAGAGGCGTCATGGTGTTAAGTGCTCCTTCAATAAACCACCCCAATCTCGGCAGGAACGGCATTACCTTGATGAACAACTGGGGCACCAGGTTGTAAACGATCGAGGATACCATGCCGTGGTTTAAAACGATGAACGTTGAAAAAGCACTACTTATAAACGATGGAATGAGGTTCCTAAAGGCTAGCTTTAAGCTGTCCATCGATGGCGTTAATGATAGTAACGGGTATGGAAACCACGTTAAGAACCACACAACTAGCGTAGACGCGTGTACTGCTAGGCGCCTATATCTGTATTTGAGCATGTGAATGACATACGCTCTAAGAAACTCCAGCGCGCAAATTCTCGAAGCGGCATGAATCACGTTTATAGCCATTCCCATGGGGCTTGTCGAGTACGGTGTTAATCCGAACCCACTCCAGAAACCTAGCATTACGTAAACTGATAAGTAACCTAGCGTGAAGAACGAGATTATGACAGTGAAGCGACCGTACTTAAGGTAATCCCTAACCTCGTCCCAGGCTAAGAGGACTACTGCGATGTAGGTGGTGCTCTGCACGTAGTAAAATAGTAAGCCTGAAGTTGCCTTGTAGAAGTACGTCAAGAAGTACATTAAAGCGAGAACGAGTAATATAAGTATAACCTTCAAATCCATAAATTCGAGCCTCCAACCAGTTGAGTAGATAAAACGCAGGAAGGAAGTAAAAAACCTGTTGTTGAAAAGCTACTTTTTAACGATCTGTATCGTAGAGGCCCCGCTCAACGAGCCAACGTTTGCCACTGCGTTATAGTTTACTTCAAAGGACTTGTCAAGGGTATCCCACCTGTGACCTATTAATCCATTCGGCTCCTTGCAGGGGTCGTAGTGCGTCGGCTTGAACTTAGTGTACACCAGTATAACTGCATCTGGTGGTAGCGGATTGGATAACGTTATGTTCACGATCGCCCTGTTTAACGTGTTATTCACGCTGTACGTGTACGCCCCGTTATCCAGTTCCTTAGTAATGCACATCGTCGTTGTATTTAACATGTATACACGTATCTTTCCGCCTGCCCCGTCTTCTATGTTGAACTGGTAGTCATACGCGAGGGTAATGTTGATGCTCGTTAACCCCGTACCATTAACCCATAACACGTAGTAGAACGCTCCCGGCGCGACACTTATAACCTCTCCTGTTTTAGATACCGTGGCATTTACCCTATCTAACGGCGTTCCAAGCTTAGCCGGGCATTTCCTGAAGTCAACGTCAGTTTCTCTAAATTCCCCCCATACACTTAACCCCTGTGGAGGAGGCGGTGTTAGTTGTTGCACTATTCCGAAGTTATTATTAGTACTTGATTCCCCAATGCTTACGGTCCTCGTTATCGCTAACGTGGTGGTGTTAGTGTACCCTGGTGGTACAACTATCTCGATGACATACGTGCCTGGGTACACCATGAAGGAGTAGTATCCGTTTATGCTCGTGTACGTGGAGCCTATGGTAACGCCGTCTTGTCTTAACAGTACATTAACGTCCTCCACGGGGTCTTCGCCGGGATTCCACGCCTCATCGCTATTTACATCGTTCCAGACATAGCCGCTTATAGAGGAGTATGCCTCGTTCCACTGAATGTAGGTTATCTCGATGTCCACTGTGTAATTGGAGTTTTCACTGGCCTCTTGTAGTACTTCTACCACTACCTCGTAGTGAGCCAGGTCACCTGGGTGTAGCTGTTGAACACTGGGTGGATTGAACACTACCCTTACTCCATGGGGTATTTCAGTTACGTTGAAGAAGGGCCCTATTACCGGTATTGTACCGGTGTTTACTACATTGAAGGTTACTATGCACTTATAGCCTGGATAACCGTTTGATATGCTTATTTTAAGGCGATCAACGCTGCCACCTGTCTCGAGCGTATAGATGCAGTTACCTACGTCTTTACCTCCTACTTCACTGGCCTCGCTGATCGTGACATTTCTGTAAGCTATGTTTACTTCACCGGTTTCAACTACTGCGTTTAGCCTCAAAATACCAGTCCACATTGCAGAGGCAAACATTACGATCGCGACGAGCGTCAAGGCCACTACAGGTAAGACCAGCACATCAGTATTTGCCCTATTCACGGTAATCACTCCTAGTTAGGAAGCTTGGGGAGATGATGGTGCGGGAAAAAACGTTGATTTCCATATATACCCACATACACGCTAATCCCTTAGGGTAGGTACGAAGTACTCGTTCCACTGGACCGCTTCAAATCTTACGATAAACGTTAACGTAGCGCCTTCGGGGGCGTCTTGTAGTAGCGTTAAGTCGAAGCTTATGTCGGCACTCTGACACGGATGTAGTTGTATGCCAAAGTTGTTACCCCACCATATTAGCACATCTGGCCTACCATCGCCCGTTAGGTCTAGTTCAACACCTTGTTGTAGCACCTGTTCGTTTAATTCGTAGAATTCTTGCCCGTTAATGATTACTCTCCATATCTTTACCGGGATTGTTCCACTATTGTGTACTTTAAACGCTATGTGCGTGTAGTAGTATGGATATGTGTTGTGTAGAGTCACGTTCATGGTGTCCATGTCGCCGTCACCATCGCCATCCATTAACACCACACTGGTACAACCGACATCCTTATCCAACTGTATAGCTCCCGGCTGAGGTAAGTAGGTAGCGTTCCAGTCGTTTCCGGCGAAGAACCCATATCCTGGTTGTAGTCCGCAGGCGTCTAGGTATATTAGGCTTCCAGGGACTATTCTCCAGTCTACTTCGCCGGTTGATACAGCTGAGTTTACTCTTAGCGTTTCACTCCACATCGCGAATGCTAGCATCGGTAGTAGCGAGATGAGAAGGATTAGTGAAAAAACTATTGCTTTCCGCATTCATACACACCTCTAATTGCTTGCTTAACCTACTTCGTTCCACTGCGCAAATACGAGCGTTAACTCTAAGCTGTAAGTCGCATTCTCCTCGGCTTCTTGCGGTATTGTTATCCGTAAGATGTACTCCGCGTAGCCTCCTGGATCGATCTGCGTGTCCTCGGGTATCAATAGGCTGGCACCTATGGGCTCGTCTACCTCAATATCCCAATTGTATAGCTTAACTGGTATCGTGCCAATGTTGTCTATTATAAGTCCCACGTCTACGGTGTAGCCTGGGTATGCGTTACTTAACGTGACTAAGAGCTTGATCGGGTCTCCCTCGTCGTCGTACTCCTCCACTTCGATATTGCATGAAGCCACGTCTTTTCCTTCCTCGTTGTGATATCCTTCTGCCTGCGGGTCTGGGCCAGTATCGCTGCAGTACCACTCGGAGAACTTTACATCCACTTCTCCCGTTTCCACCGTCACGTTTACGAGGAGCGTTTCGCTCCACATTGCTAGTGCAAATCCTATCGTCACTAGTAGCACTATCGGTATGGCTATTGCTTTTAAGGCTATCATGTTTACACCAGGCTTTTTACCGCTTAAACTACTTATAAATACACTAGATTCTTTTTCATGATATTAGAACTATGTAACTGTATTGATCTTATGTAACTTGAAATATGAAGGAAAAGCTGCGTAAAATAGTTAGCTGGGGGAAGATGGCGTTCCTTAATCTAGACCGCGTACAAGCTCGTATATTCTCAAGTAAGTGTCTAGAAACCGCATACCTTTACCCGTGACCTGGTACTTCTTCTTATTCAGGTCACTAACCTCTACTACCATGTCTAACTCTAACAGCTCCTTTAGGTACTTGGTAGCTTGCTCTAAGTTGATGTAGCAGTGGTTAGCTATTGACGAGATGGTTCTCGGCTTATTCGTAATGGAGCTGAGAATAGCAAAGTATATCTCTATGTGGCTTCTCTTCTTCTTAGTACTTAGTTCTTTTACTACAATGCGTGACTTCTCTTCAATGTACTTTGCGTCGTATTCGGGGTCCCAACTAGCGTCATTAGCATTACCATAACTGTATACTAAAAGGCCGTTAAGGCTGTTCAGCAGATTTCGCAGATATATACCCTTTGTTGTCAAGTAGTAATGGAACCTCATTTCCTCGGGATCCTTTTCCACCTTAATTAAACCCCTATCCGATAAAAGTAGAACGACCTTCTTCATGTAGGCATAGTTTACACTAGAGTACATCATGATGCGCGTAATGGGGAGTCCCTTGGAAATGCCTTCTAGAACCTCATTCATAACCTCAACAATATCCCTTCTTTTAGCTAAGAAGATCATAATAAACCCTAAGAGTAGGGTTAGAAATTACTTTTTTATACTTTGCGATTTAAAAGCACATGGTTACCTTCTACAACTTACTTCTTTAGAAGTTCCTGCAGGCCTTCATAGAGCTCCAGGAATTTAGTCCCCTTCTCCGTAATGTAGTAGAGCTTATAGTTCCCCTCGTTCTTGAGGGCTATGAGGCCTCTTGACGTTAGTGCACCAATAACTTGTTTAGCCATTCTGGTATCCAGGTTGCACTTCCTCATAATGTGGGTTAGCCTCATAGGATTCTTATAAAGCTCTTTCAGCACCTCGGAGTACACTTGTAACAGATCGCGCTTCTTCTTCAAAAATTACACCTGATGTGCGCGTGGAATCTAAAAATAGTGCTCGTTAAGGTAATATATAAAGTTCCTTATTTAAGTTTTTCTAACCATAGATTGCCACGATTTTACCTTATGGAGTTCAGATATCTAATGATATTAGTAATTTTGTACATATCTTAAATTAGTAGTGACTACGTGGTGGAAGATGCCTTAAGTTATGGTGGTTGCATGTAGTAGAATACAAGGGTATCTAGGAATCTAATTCTTTTCGGTATTGGTGGGTGCGTCGAGAAGAATTCTGACACGTCTTCTGTTTTCTGTTTTTTCAGCTGCTCTATCACGTGATCTACATCAACGTTACGTGGGTCTCTAGCTGGTAGAGCAGGGCGGTAGAATGGATTGGCGAATGTGTCCATGAAGGCGTATATGAAGAGTGCCTTTAACTTGCTGTTAGACACGGTCTCCAGCGCCGCTGGCCTTTGAGTGTAGTATACATGTATTCTAGCAAGCGCTCTCTGCATGGCTTTCGTAGTAGTAGCGTACGCTCCTGTCGCGTCAGCATAGTACTCTCTAAGCCTGCTAAAGGCGAGGACTAGTACCTGGACGATAAAACTAACTACAACTGTAACTACACCAGTTAAAACTAGCAATAGCCCTCCTCCCCCTTCCCTTCTCCTAGAGGAAGAGTACGACCTCGTGTAGCCTACTAATATGCCTGTCCTGATCAGCATTATGCCTAGGAAATATAGTAGACTCGGTATTAACCCCATGAAAAGCATTATAGCATTGTCGCGGTGCTTGTGGTGGCCTAGTTCATGCCCTATGATCGCTTCGAGCTCTTCGGGAGTAGTTATTTCAACGAGGCTACTTGAAACGGCCACATACCTTCCAAATATGAAGTTACCATAAGCAAAGGCATTAGGGGGTCCTCGAACAACGACTGCTTTAGGGGGCTTGGCGAAGCCCAGCTTCTTAGCTACTCTATTAACTACTTCTTGTAATTGCGCGCTCGGCTTTGCATTGTACATTATGTTTATTATTAAAGGCGAATTAATGTACGTTATGGCATTTAACACTACTACGATTACGAGAATGGCAATAATCATGCTCGTAGTGCTTTCTACGCCGATCACCCCTGAGATCATGTACGCTGTAAGGCCCACCCCGGCGAAACCCGAGACCACTACTAGTAGCCCGACAATGGTCATTGATGCGTATAGGGGGAGCTTCTCTGAAAACCTTTTAGCGATTCTTGGTGCAATGTAGCCTGCCATTAACGCGAGTACCGTGAAACCTACTATGTAGGCTAGTATTAAGGCTAATAGCGTAAATGGGTCGTAAAGCAACGGCATCACGTTGGGTGGCACCCCCGTTAATGCCCGGCTCTATATTATGAGCTCGGGGTATTTTAAGCAAAACGTTTACCGGCTCGTTACCGGCGTCGTTTTAGTACGTGTTAGTACGTGCGCGAGGGTAACAGCCCCGATCGCGGCTAGCGCCAATACTAATGCTAGCTCTATATTTTCAAGTTTAACGCCTTTGTCTTGTTGCACAGTAGAGGTCCTGGTATTCTCTCCAGCGCTCTCCTTAACGGTACTGGTAGTTATGTTCGTGGAGAAGCCGTATTCGTGTTCCTGTGACTTGCATAAGGTAGTGGTCGAGGCCGTGGAACGTACCTGAATTAACGCTATTGCAGTTGTTAACGCCAAGATACCTGTGTTACTATCACCCAGCGTTACCGCCTCGACTACAAGTTGTAGATAATAAACAACGAGGGGCGAAGCCTCCCTACTCGCGTATAAACCTGCTAAACCCGCCCACTTACCGGGCACGATACTAGCGGTACCGAGTGCGCTGTGAATTGCGAGAGATGAGTAGCCCAGTACTAGCGACCCCATACCGTAGACGAGCGGGCTCTTGGACTCGTACGCGTAATTGAGCACCTCCACGTAGCCAGCGGCTTGATCGAGAACGCTCGTTTCAGCGTTCAGCTCTCTAAGCAACCTGGACGTGTACGTGTATACTCCGAGGGTGTGTGAGTATACCTCCGTGAGCTTGTCTAAAGAAGAGCTCAGTGGAGTGCAATTCCACGTTGAGAGCTCGTAGTGCAGTCTTGCTAGTTCTACGAGTTTTAATGCCTCGCTAACGTACTCTAGCCGGCTTGAAAGCTCAGTGGTGTTCATCGCGTTCGAGTAGTAAAGCCATGCAGCGTGTAGGTACGCCTGGACGAGGCTACTTTCCAGCGTGTAGTTCTCGGAGTAGAACTCACCTACCGCCTTATTAATAGTGTTGTTCACCTCGTCGAGCATATTCTCTACCGTTGAAGCACCGGTTAGTAGTCGTAAAGCCCAGTAGTATTCGAGTGCGCTCCTGTAGGCACTTAGCAATTGGTATGTAACGTAAACCGGGTGCCTGTCTACCGCACCTGTGAGTTCCCTGATGGTCTGGTTCAACCTGCTAATAGCCTGCATGTAGGAATACCCGTAGTAGCCTCCCAGGCGCCCTGCCAGACTAGTAGCCTCTCCCGAAAGTAACGTGATCTTGTTTAAGAGGCCTGCATGGAATTCCCTTGCAGTGCTGAGCACGCCGTCGAGCGTGCTTTGAGGCACTGCAATACTCGTTGTGGTGTTTAACCCTGTGAAGTAGTACAGCGCTTCACCAACGCTATAGACCTCTACGACGTCTACGCCGAGGCCTTTACCGTACTCCACGAGGTCTACGCTCACATAGCGCGTTCTCCTAATGATGAACACGCCCCTCCTGTACTCCTCGTAAACTGGGTAGCTGTACACCCTCTGCCCCGCCGGGATGAGAAAGGTCCTGATCCCCTTGTTCGCGGCGGCTTCAAGCTTTTCCTTAAGGCCTCCCACGGGCCCGATGGTGCCATCCGGGTTGATCATGCCCGTCATGGTGACGGCATCGTTTAATGTGAAGTTTAGAAGTAGCGCAGTGAATCCTACGGTCATTAAACCCCCTGCACTAGGGCCACCAATAAGCGGTACCGTGGACTCTACAAGTACGTAGTAATCGTACTTTGAAAACTCCACCTTAGCTACCAGTGATGCTATGTACGCGGCAAGCCTCGCGGCACCCTGCGTTTCGACCTCCGTGTAGGGGAGCGCGGAGAAGAACACTCTACCGCTACCCGGATACGCAACTGCCAGCGTTATTTTTGACAAAACACCTTGTCCGCTACTTGACACGGCAGGAGCGTATATGGTGGCGCTCTTGACTTCGCTATACTCGAATAGCGCGTAAACACTGATTAACGGCACTGTAAGCACCAGTAGTATGAGGGTTGCGAGCACTCTCCTAGGTTTTCCACGCTCAAACATAATCGTACTCACCGAGATAAGGGTATGTTCAGGCTCTTTTAAAGCGTAATTCTCCTTAGGAGAGTGTTCGTCGTTCAGGCTGTAGATGTCGCTTGGAGCGCGGCCACGAATCAAGAGCTAGTTAAAGAGTTATAGGTATCCGTGCTCTAAGTTTACATGATGGGTGATGAAGCCGACATAGCCTGAATACTGATGAGGGGTCGATTAGCTGATTAAAGTCGGCAAAGTAGCTGTGCTACATCGTAATTCCTGAACTCTATTATAGCGTATTCCCTGCTGCCAGCGGTAAGCCTATCGACTCTAATGTACTCCACGAGTTCGGGTGTTTCAAAATACTCTACGCTTCTAGGCGATACCTCTCCAAGGTCTATCCAAGTAGTGATGATCATAGATTTCAAAGATCCCTGTCTCCTAATTAGTGGTGAAAGGTATTCCGAGGGTGTGAGCGTCACAACCACGCCAGGGTGGTATGGCCCCGTTGCAGGCATCACGACCAGCATCCTTCCACCGGGGAGCGGGATTTTCATATAGCAGGGGAACCTGTAAACGTCAAAGCACTTAAGACTCGGGTGCTCGTGACCTATAACGACGATTTCCTGCTCCGATAGGTCTACGTTTTCGTGTCCATGTACGAATAGAACCCTCTTTCCCCGCGTAACTGTTGATATCCCGTTAACGAAGTCCACGCCGAGTTTTAGGAGAATGGGTTTTACGAAATTGTCGTGGTTACCGCGCACAACGACTATTTCTTCGACATTGTTCTCCCTTAGAAACTTGACTAGCTCGGTAACCTCTTCTCGCTCCTGCCTGAGAAGCCTGTCAAACGCGTGTTTCAAGTCGCCGTTTATGATCACTCTCTTAACCTTCAAGGCGTTTAAGGGCCCTTTCAGCATGTTAACAGTCTTCCTTAGCTGGATTCGGGGAATGAACACAGCTGGGTAACCACCCGTTTTCCTCAAGCTGTATACTAAGCCCCTTGAAGCGGCCTCTTCGAATCCTAGGTGCAAGTCGGCCATTACGAGCGTAAATGAATCCTCGAGGTAGAGGAACGGCGTTCCAGCAACTACGTATATACCGGTATCGGTACCTGGTACCAGCGGCCTCAGCATATAGGGTACAGCCTCATGATGCACTAGGAGTGCGGGCCCGCCGGGATTTGAACCCGGGACCTACGGGTTAAGAGCCCGCCGCTCTACCAGGCTGAGCTACGGGCCCACCTTACACATAATACCTTTTGGGGTAGCTTTTATACCTTAGTCTACTGCTTTAAACCAGCTCTTGAGTGTATATAGAACTTGGGTCTGAAAAGTGCAGAAAAAGCACAAAAAGCTCACAGATTTCACCCGGAAAACCGGCTATACAACTCCTGGAAGTAAAAGCGAGGCCTCAGAGGAGGTTAAAGCGGGTCGGGGTGAGGCAGAGAAGGCTGTAGACGGCGAAATGGTGCTTAAGGAGGTGCTAGAAGTACTGATACAAAAGCAGAGAAATGCTCAATCGAGGGAAGCCGTAGAGGAGAAACGCGTAGAGGCCCCAACTAAGGGGGACGTGAAACCCGAGATCGAACCCGTTAGGGACGAAAAGCTCGCTGAAATAGCGCAAGAGGCCTTTCGAAAAGAGGAGATCACCATTATAGAGTGCAACAAGCAGGGGCTTTGCGTTGACGGAAGAAAGCTGAGTGATGTTTTTGAGGCTAAGGGGTTAAAGTGGCAACGCACATTCTTGAACACGACGCGGTTACCAATATACTTAGACTTCATTGCCGAAGAGGCCGAGGTGAAGGGTAGGGTGGGCAAAGCCTTCATCATTGTGTCGGCACGCGGGGCCAAGGCAATCGTACCAGACGACTTTCTGTGCGAAGCGTTAAAGAGATACGGGATACTGATAGACACCGACAAGTGCTCTAATTACAGGCCCTCACCGTGGGTTGAAAAAACTAGAAGGAGGCAGAGGTAAAAAAGCGAAAGGTACGTGTTGAAACTAGGCTACTGTATATAGTGCCCTGCTCTGAGGCTCTATGTCCATTAGCCTCGCTACCCTTCTTCTACGTCTTCTCCTAGTACCTGTAGGTTTCCACTCCATGTCAGGCGTTCCGAGACTGCCATCTGGGAACTCTATAATCTTCTTCAATGCTAAGAGGTGGCTTAGAGCTCTTCTAACCCTGTCTTCTCCGACTATTCCGCTAAACTCTTTGACGAGCTCTTGAAAGAATACCGGTTTACCCTTCTTCCTGACGAAGCTATACACTAATTCCGGTAACTCGGGGTCTCTTGGTGCAACTTCCACGACAATGTCCTTGTCCTCGTATACTACTTTCTTCTTCTCGGGCATAATCAGCACCTCCAAGTATTTATAAGTGGGAGGGGATACTTAAAAACTTTTTCAATATGCAGTCCCACCCATGTATATTCGTGTACAAATCACAAGAACACAGACAGTTTCACTCGGTTTATAATTTGCCAAACCAATACTTTTAAACACGGTGTCTAATTGCCCGAGCATGTTTTACTGAAACCCAAGGGTAGTAGAGTGCTCTTACTAGGCAACGAGGCGATCGCGCGCGGCGCGCTAGAAGCCGGTATATGCGTAGCAGCCGCATACCCCGGTACCCCTTCAACCGAAATACTCGAGGTGCTTTCAGAGGTTGCAGATTCCTGCGGTATATACGTTGAGTGGAGTGTTAACGAAAAAGTAGCATTTGAAACGGCGTATGCGGCCGCCATTACTGGGGTTAGAAGCTTAACTGCAATGAAGCACGTTGGGTTAAACGTGGCGTCGGACATACTAATGAGCTCCGCATACTCGGGGGTAGAGGAAGGCTTCGTAGTCGTTTCAGCGGATGACCCTAGCATGCATAGTAGTCAAAACGAGCAAGATAACAGGTGGTATGGGCTAATAGCGCACCTGCCCGTAATAGAGCCCTCCAACGCGCGTGAAGCCTACAAGCTGGTGAAAGAGGCGTTCGAGCTCAGCACCAGGTACAAGGTTCCCGTCATATTGAGATCTACCACCAGGATAAGCCACACGAGAATGCCCGTAGAGCTGGAAGGTGATGTCTTCTTCGAGCGTAAGTGTAAAGGTGTCTTCAAGCAAGACCCGGAGAGATGGATTCTCGTACCAGGTCACGCGAGAAAGTGCAAAGTAAGGCTGATGGACGCTTGGAGGAAGATCATAACTAACGAAGGTAGGGAGCCCTTCATAAAGATCATTAACCCGGGGCAGAAAAAAGTCATAGTAGCCAGCGGTTTAGCCTACTCATATGTGAGGGAAGTCCTTGAACTACTCGGTGCGCTTGACAAGGTCACGGTGCTAAAGGTAAATATGCCCGTCCCTCTCCCACGTGAACCCGTCATGGAAGTCTTGAAATACGCGGAAGAAGTACTCGTAGTAGAGGAGTTAGACCCCATCGTAGAGATGCAGTTCAAAGATATAGCCCTTTCAATCGGTACCAGTATACGAATACGTGGTAAAGAGACTATACCGGAAAACTATGAGCTGTCACTGGAGCGAATCTACAAGCCTGTAGCGGAATTTCTAGGAGTAAAGGCCGGCAATATAGAGGATGCGGCAGGCACCGTTAAGATCGAGCCGCAAATACCTCCGAGACCCCCCATACTCTGTGCCGGTTGTCCGCATAGAAATACTTACTATGTGATCAAGGTGGCTGCGAACAAAGCCGGCCTGAGAAACATTGTATACACCGGTGATATAGGATGCTACACGCTGGGGTATCAAAAGCCCTTCGAAACGCAGTCGACATGCTTTGAAATGGGAGGTAGCATTGGAATAGCCCATGGACTCGCGAAGACCATCGACAACCCAATTATAGCCGTAATAGGCGACTCAACGTTTTTCCACGCAGGTATGCCACCCGCACTGAACGCTGTTTACAACGATAGTAACATCATCATACTAGTACTAGATAACATGACCACCGCCATGACAGGGCATCAACCACACCCGGGTACGGGGAAGTCCGCTACAGGTAAAGTCGCGGTGAGAATCATGCCGGAAAAGGTGCTCGAGTCCCTGGGCTACGAGGTTTACGTTGTAAATCCGCTGAAAGTGAGGGAGTCCATAGACGCGGTTACCAAGGCCTTCTGGAGGTATAAGCAAGGCGTGAAAATAGCCTTGGTGTCGAGAATGGCTTGTTCGCTTGAAGTACTGAGAAAAGCCAGGAGAAGCGGAGTAGTTTTACCGGTGTACGCCGTTCTCGAAGACAAGTGTAATGGGTGTATGGCGTGCGTTAAACTGACAGCGTGCCCCGCGCTGATAGTGGAGCCAGGCGCTAAAAAACCGAGAATTCTCGGAGAGCTCTGTACTGGTTGTGGTCTCTGCGCGTCGCTCTGCCCCTTCAAGGCCATAGTGATCAAGAATGCCCCGAGCGAGAACTGGGAAAGGCTGTGGTGGGAGCCTTGAAGAGGTATAACATAGCGGTTGTAGGCGTGGGCGGACAGGGCTTATTAACGCTTGGAGCAGTGCTGGGTACAGCCTGTAGCATAGCTAAATACGATGTGGCTATTGCAGAGGTGCACGGCATGAGCCAGCGGGGTGGTAGTGTAATAGTTTACGTAAAGATAGGTAGCGAGCCGAGCCCCATCATACCCATCGGTGGCGCCGATCACGTAATAGCTCTAGAACTGCTCGAAGCAGCTCGGTACGCTGCCTATGCCAAGAAGGGCGCCGTAGTGTCTATTAATAATTTCACCTGGCCACCACCACTTTCAACCTACCCGAGTAGAGAAGAAATAATTACCGCTCTTAGAGGAAACAACTTAAAGCTATACCTCATAGATGCTAACGAGCTAAGCATGAAATATCTCGGATCGCCGATATCGGCTAACATAGCAATGCTAGGGTTCGCCCTTGGAGTAGACCCGGCACTCAGAAGTATTATAGACGTAGACGTGGTTGAGAAGGCACTCTCCGAGCACTTCAGGGGAAAGGCCCTTGAAGCCAATAAGCAAGTACTTAGAACGGCATTTCAAGAGGGGTTAAAAGTTGCAGAAAAGTGAAGAACTGTTAAGTAAACTTGATGAAGCAGTAGCATTAATTGACAAGATCGAGATGTTTATTAGCAGGCTTAAACCGGGCGACGAGGTGCCCGCTGGCATAGTATACCAGGTTTACGAGTCACTGGTTCTACTAAAGGAAAGGATCTTCGAAATAAGGTTAATCATTATACAGGAGAGCGAGAAGGGTAGTTGATAACTAATTTATCTATAGCTTTTAAACCCAGTTATCTCTAAACTACACCACGGGGTCAGAGCATGATCAGGGAATCCGACATAACTAGAACGATCGTCAGATATGCTTTAAGAGACCTAGAAGAATACAGCGAAACCGACGTAGCGATCGTGGGTGCAGGCCCCTCCGGCCTCACGGCAGCGTACTACCTCGCTAAGGAGGGCTTAAAGGTGCTGGTATTCGAGAGGAGATTCAGCTTTGGAGGGGGTACGGGCCCTGGCGGTAACTTACTTCCTAGGATAGTGTTTCAGGAAGATGCGTTACCGATACTCCAAGAACTCGGTGTAAAATATGACAAAGCCGAACATGGACTCTACGTTGCAAGCCCAGCCGAAGTGGTAGCAAAGCTCGCAACCAAGGCTCTTGACGCCGGTGCAAGGGTGCTCTTCGGAGCACACATACAAGACCTCATATATAGGACAAGCCCGCTAAGAGTTACAGGCGTTGTCTGGGTCTGGACGCCAGTACATGAAGGGGGATATCACGTAGACCCGCTCTTCACGGAGGCAAGAGCAGTTGTGGATGCTACAGGGCACGAGGCCGAAGTGCTTTCCATAGCGTGCAGGAAAATACCAGAACTAGGCGTGGTGATGAAAGGTGAGCGCGCCGCGTACGCCGATCTAGCAGAGAAACTCGTCGTAGAGTACACGGGAAGGGTGGTGCCTGGGCTCTACGTTACAGGTATGGCAGTTGCAAGTGTTTACGGGCTTCCAAGAATGGGGCCTATATTCGGAGGGATGTTACTAAGCGGTAAGAAGGCCGCGGAGCTGATCTCAAGGGATCTGGGGGGCAAGCTAAGTACTTAGTACTCAAGCACCTTGTAGGCATAGTCAACTCTGCCCAGTGAAACAGCTTTTTTGATGTACATGTATGGATCAATGAACGTGGTCCTCTCAGTCACGTCGACCTCATCTATTATACAGAGCTCTCCGAGAACGGCTTCCCGGGCTTCAAGCCTCTGCGCGTATATTCTCCTAGCATAGACTTTTCCGGCTTTTACGTAGCCCACGGCGATCGGGCTTTTGGAGCCTATTAGTAGGGCTGAACCACAGTACGCGGTATTTATCACGAGCGGTTTGCGTAGAGTGGTTAGAATGCAGGTATTCGAGACTAGTAATCCAACTTTACCGCTACCGATCAGAACGGCGACATTGTCGGAAGTGATGATGTTCGCATTCAAAAATCCTACAAAATACACTTCGCTATCTCTAACATACCCTCTCCGGATTTTCCCCACTAGGATAACCATGAGAACCACTCTTAAGTGGTGCACGGTTCGAGTGCCGAGTGCTCCGAGGTTTAGGGTACAGGAGTGGGCGCTAAATAGCGTTTACTCGCTCTGCATCCCTATCTCTGAGTACTTCGTTCTTAAATTTTTCGAAAAACTCCTTGATAGGCATGGCTATTAGGCCATACTTGGTGAACATATTGTACCGTGATACGTCGTCGGTTAATACCACTAAGTTGTTTACCATGGCTATCGAGGCGTTGAACACGTCTATGGCGTTGGCGGTAATGCCATGTTTTAATAGGTCTGCAAGAAGCATTGCTGAATGCTTTAATACCTCTACGTTTAGATTCTCCACGACGTAGAATTTAAACATCAAGCTACAAAGTTGCGTTAAAACGCGGGGATCCCGTGTTTTATAGAACGTATAAGACAAGAATTCGTGTAGGGAAAGAACTGAAACATGTATTTTAAACCTTGATAAAATGAGCGGTAGCATGTTGACTACTTCACTTGAGTGCATGTATGCGAGGGCATAAGAGTCCGCTAAGTAATTTTCATAAACTGTTTTCTGAGACACGGATTCTTAACACCATCATTGTTGTTGAGAGCGAATGCCTTGCCTTATAGTGTCTAAGAACCTACGGGCCTCCGGGTACGAAACATCCACATTTACCTTTGAGAGCTCCTCTTTTAGTGATACCAGGTGCCACTTCTCTATTAGTGCGTTAATAAGCTCATTGTAGGATTGAAAGCCCATTTTCTCCTTCAATTCCTTGAGCTTTTTCCAGGTTTCTTCGCTTATCGCCACGGTCTTCATATAAGCTCACCCGGAGGCTTCTCGCTGAACACTACAAGTTTTAGTAAATCTCCGTTAATAGCATTTCTAGACGTGATCTCCTTAAAGACTTTCGTAGATGGCCTCGGCTTCCTCTCCTTCGTTATTAAGTCCACCTCGAATAAGCCGAATTTCTGCTTAAAGCCTTGTGGCCACTCGTAGTTATCGTTTATCGACCAGTGGAAGTAGCCTCTGAGGGTCAAGCCGCTCTCAATGGCCTTTAGCATCGCGTAGGCATGGCTTAGTATATATGATGCTCTGTTAAGGTCTCGGGGATCGGATGTTCCGTTCTCCGTGACGTAGAGTGCATTAGAGTACTTTGAGGCCATGTGTAGTGCCTCTACAAAGCCCTCTGGAAACATCTCCCAGCCCATGCCATCACACCACCTGCCTATCTTGGAGGTACTGTATGGCACGCACGCGTAACCATAGCCCGGCACAGCCTCGAAGTCTAGTAGGGGGTAAGGTGCATTTTCTTTTTTCCTGACTACTATCCTCGTGTAGTAGTTTACGCCGAGCCAGTCCACAGTGCCTCCTAGTACAGTAGATTTAACATACGTCTTCATGTCTAAGCCTACATCAACTACTCCCTTAACAACGGCGTCTAGTAACATGTAGTTGTGGAAGTGATTGTAGTGTACTGCTATCTCACTCTGAGATTCCGAAATCGCATACGCGGGGATGAAGTTGTGTATGATGCCCACTTCGGCTGGCTCTTGGGAATCGGCATCGGCTTTGATCCTGTCAAATCTCTTTATTGCCTTGTAGGCGAGTGCGTGAGCTGTTACCATGTTGACAAATACTTTAGGCAAGACATCAGGCCTATTCACGCCTGGAGGAAACCCACTGTAAGGCGCCATGTAACCTAGTTCTATTGGTACCATAGGCTCAGTTATGGTGGACCACATGTCTACGAGGTCTCCGAGTTTGTACGCTACGTAGGCTGCAAATTTAGCAAACTCTACCGGGAAATACTCTTCGAGGATGCCTCGCGGACCCTTTCTGAGGTCCGTGGACCTTGACTTTATTGGGTTGTGCAGCCAGTATGGTAATGTAAAGTGATATAGGTTTACTATTACTTTAAAACCACGTTTACGGAGGTCTAGTATTATGTCCCTGTATATTGAAACGGCGTCCTCGTTGGCGACTTCATCGAGCTCTGCAATGGTCTCCTCCGTGATCTTTACGTCCTTTACGAATCCATTACCGTCCCTCTCCACGTCTACTTCTATGTGCGTTGTGGGGTAGAGGAATACTCTACTCCACTCCACGCCAATTCTATAAGCATTCATACCAAGCCATCTGGCATTTTCATGATCTACCCTATATAGTTCCAAATAGTTAACTCCGTCTTCAGGTAGATCTCCGCTAACAAGCTTTGTTGAAATATTGAAGGGTTCTCTTACCCAGTGCCACCAATCAGTATTGGGGTCAATAAACCTGTGATAAGAGTCTCCCATTTCGAATTGAAACCCTGATTGAGAAACCCCCCATTTGAAGTCCTGTGGGAATTCGTGCACTGTATAACACCCCTTTGAATTTATAGAATCGTGAAGCTTATATACATTTAATGGAAATCCGCGCAGTGTATGTTTAGAAGAAAAGTTTATAAACTTATATGTTTTTACATTGTAAGGAGGTGGGTCTAAAGTGTACGGGAAAAAAGCTCAACTCCTACTAACTAGCATTCTACTACTACTAGTTCTACCCGTAGCGCCTACTACTGTCGCCCAGGTGGCACCTCCACGCTCGGAAACACTCATTATTGGAGGTGCGTACTGGGAACCACCTAAGAAATGGAATCCCTTAAACTACCCAGGATCGGCATCCGGCGTTGTCGGGTTGGTATATGAACCCCTGTACATCTGGGTGCCAATTAAGCCAGCCGATCAGAGGTTCATGCCGTGGCTTGCCAAGGATCTTCCGGTCTGGGAATCCCCTACGAGGGTTGTGATCAGGCTAAGGGATGAAGCTAGGTGGTGGGATGGAAAGCCCGTAACGGCGGATGACATCATATTTACTTGGTATACCCTACCGCGCAAGGTCACCACGGCAGCATGGGCTGGTGTTAGAAACTATATTGTAGAAGTACAAAAAGTAGATGAGAAAGCCGCTAGGTTTATACTGTCAGAAAATGCCAACTACGCTGACTTCCTTTTCCAGCTCTATAGTGCACCTGTGTTACCTAAACACTTCTTCGAGCCGTTCGTGGAGCAATACGGTGAGGAGCTGACGGACCTGTCTAAGTGGCCTATTATAGCGCCGGACAACGATCCGAAGAAAATCGTTGGAAGCGGTATGTACAGAATATACTACTTAGCAGACGATCATTTCGTATTGGAACGCATAGATGACTGGTGGGGCAGGGCGGTATTCGGTCTACCGGCACCTAAATACATTAAAGGTGTAGTGGTTTACAGCAACCAGGTAGCGGCGAACATGCTAGGAGCCGGCGAATTAGATTGGAGTAACTTCTACATCCCAGGAGGTCCAGACATGGTAAAGAGGGGCACCGTAGTAGCGTTCTACAAGGATTATCCGTTTTACCTATCTGCAAACGTTGCGTACTTATTTGTCAATACCCAGAAAGAGCCATTCAACGACCCCGAGTTCAGGAAAGCGATGTACTTTGCCATTAATGTGGACAAGCTAATAGGTGCGGCGTTTGAAGGTGTCGTAATAAAATCTAATCCTGTAGGCCTGCTACCAGTTTGGGAAGAGTTCCTGGCTAAGGACCTCATCGAGCAATACGGCTACAAATATGAACCCGAAAAGGCGAAGCGGGTTCTAAGCGAGGCTGGATATGTTGATCGCGATGGAGATGGGTGTAGAGAACTCAAAGACGGCAGGCCTTTTAGAATGAGCATCATTGTACCATACGGCTGGACCGATTGGATGTTCGCAATCATTAACATAGCAGATGATCTGAGAAAAGTAGGGATATGCGCAGAGGCGCAATTTCCTGATTTCGGTGTGTACGTAACAATGATCGACAGTGGTGAATACGATGCCGCAATAAACAACTTTGGAAGCTTTGCAGCGCCATCGCCTTATAGCCTGTATTACTGGGCGTTTGCTGCAACGCCAGGTATCTGGACCGGTAGTCACGGTAGATATCAAAACCCGGAGCTTGTATCGCTAATAGAGCAACTAGGTGGAATACCGCCACTACCAGAATACAAAGAGCAAATAGGAAAGGTGCTTCGGGAAATACAGAAGATCCTGTTAGATGAGATGCCGGCACTACCCCTTTGGTACAATGGCTACTGGTTTTTAGCAACGACAAAATACTGGACGGGCTGGCCGAGCCAGGATGACCCCTACGGAGTTCCAATAATATGGAATGGTCAGTGGCAGCATGGCGGTATGTTGGTACTACTTAAACTTAAACCACTTGTAATAACCCCTACACCAACGCCGACAATACCCACACCAACACCCACACCTACAACTCCAACACCTACACCTCCTACTACTCCGACTACACCTACATCTCCCACGCCGACGACCCCGGCCCCACCCATTAGCGTAGAGGTCGTAGTAGCCATCGTATTGGTTGTGATAATAGCAATTGTAGTAGCGGTGGCTTTGCTGAGGAGGAAGTAGAAGATGCCTGTTAAAGTATTTTTTGCGCACGCTCTCTTCATTGCTTATAAAGGTTCCATAAAAATGGTTCTCCTAGGCTGGAAGTGTGCCCTTAAAAATCTACCTGGCTAAGCGCATTACCACGTACCTAACGATCTTTGTCGTTTCCGTTACCTTGGTCTGGACCTTAATTAAGTTTGCCCCAGGAGACCCCGCCTTGACGAACGTCATGAGAGCTATGATAGCTCCTGGCGTGAGGTATACTCCTGAGCAAATAGAGATGTTTAAGCAAAGAGCTATAGAGATGCTCGGATATAACTTACCTCTACACGAGCAGTTCATACTCCTGTGGAAAAGGATCTTTACGGGGGACCTCGGGTGGAGCACTTACTTCTCAGCACCCGTTTCATCTAAGATCCTTGAAATAGTTATAAATGACTTACTGCTTATAGCGCCGGCTATAATTGTCAGCTGGTTCCTAGGAAACTGGCTCGGCGCACTGGCAGCTAGGTACCGGGCTCTCGACAGGGTACTCGTCCCTCTAATGTACGTCTTGACGGCAACACCGTATTTCCTCTTCGGGCTACTACTGGTATACGTCTTTGGAGTAGTCTATGGGGTATTCAAGCCCGTTATAACGTCAACGGACATACACGGGCTATTCGTCAATCCATGCTGGGAGACCCTATTAAACTTTCTAAGAGCATATACGTTACCATTTCTCTCAATGGTCCTAGTGTCCATGGGGGGATGGGCCTCGGGTATGAGGACATTGATGATCTACGAACTCGAGTCTAATTATGCGAGGTATATGGAATCCCTTGGCTTCTCCGCGCGGAAGATTTCTTCGTACGCGTTCAAGTATGCTATAAATCCGCAAATAACAGGGCTCGGCATACAGCTGGGAACGATAATTGTTGCAGGCCTCGCCCTCTCCTCGATATTCAATTACCCAGGAGCCGGCATAGCGCTCATATATGCGATAAACTACAGGGACGTGTTCTTGATTCAGGGCATAGTCATAGTCTACACCATAATGGTAATTGCCGCTAACTTCATCATAGACATTGTCTATGTAGTAGTAGATCCGAGGCTCAAAGTAGGGTTTACCAGTGGTTAGGAATGTTCGGTCTCACTAAAAGCATCACGTGGAATATCCTTAGGCGCAATGCGAAGTTCTGGTCATGCCTAGCGGTAATAATTAGTGTCATAGGGTTGGCTACTGTAGGGCCATACCTAACACCGTACAAGCCGCTGGAGTATACTTCACCAAAACTACCCCCATTAACGCCTGGTCACATCTTCGGCACAGACAACCTGGGTTATGACGTATTCAGCGCCACGGTATACGGCTTGCGGGTGTCCCTTTCAGTTGGGTTGATAGCCGCGGTGGTTGCAACCACCATTGGGACAGTTCTAGGCCTAATAGCAGGCTACAAGGGCGGCATCGCGGACTCGGTAATAGACGGCTTTGCAATACTAATACTCACAATGCCATCAGCGTTTATTCTCATAATTCTGGGCACATTTTACATACGGGCAGACATGGGGGTCGCGGGTGGTTGGAGAGAGATAATGAACATCGTTTTTCTCGGTTCAATGATTGGTTTGCTAATGTGGCACTGGACAGCTAGGGCCGTCAGGTCTCAAGTCGCCGCGCTGAAGGTATCGGATTACGTAGCCGTGTCAAGACTTAGCGGTAACTCGGACTTGAAAATCATAGTTAAGGACATACTGCCTAACATAGCCTCGTACATAGCATTAGTATTCGTCATACAGCTAGCCAACGGCCTTCTCACCGCCGTCACCTTGGAATTCCTCGGGATCAAGGCATCAGAATGGTCTCTCTTCGCCAGGATAATGCAGTGGCTTCAAATGGGTGCCCTTACAGCACATGTGTGGTGGGCTTGGCTCATACCCGGAGGAACATTAGTGGCATTCATAGCCTCCCTGTACCTGGTGGTTCTTTCACTGGAAGAGGTATTTAACCCAAGGCTTCGAAGGATCTAGGTGATAGCGTGGGTTCTAAGGTGCTGGAAGTACAGGGTTACAGGGTTTACTACAGGACTCTAAGTGGTTATATCAGAGCAGTTGATGGGGTGCATTTAAGTATTTGCGAGGGAGAAATAGTCGGTTTAATAGGTGAAAGCGGATGTGGTAAATCGACGTTTGCACAGTCTCTCGTCCTCCTCAAGTACCCCATGGTGTACATGGGCGGTAACGCTATCTTCGAGGGCTCGTACGACTTAAACAAATTAACGTTACAGGAGAGAAGGAAAATACTATTGAAAAAGATAGCGTTTATACCGCAATATGCACTAGACGCGTTACCCGTAATAAAGAAGATAAGGTCCTTCATAAGAGACCTAGTACGGGATAAGGGCTTTACCGAAGAAGTCCTAGAAGTGTTCAAGGAAAGGTTGAAGCAGGTGGGCCTTTCCGAAAGAGTTCTGGAAATGTATCCGTTGGAGCTTTCCGGCGGAATGAAGCAGAGAGTTGTAATAGCCATATCCACGCTGTTCAAGCCCAGGCTACTTATAGCTGATGAGCCGACTTCAGCGCTAGACGTCGTTACGCAGAGACAAGTACTCGAGTTGCTAAGAGACCTTAGAGACCGCGGAGTTGCCGGCTCAATACTCTTCATAACGCATGATATAGCGTCAATCAGGCAGATAGCCGATAAAGTAGCCACAATGTATGCCGGTAAAATTATAGAAACCGGGCCACTGGAGAGCGTTGTCAAAGACCCTCTACACCCATACACCTCTCTACTAATAAGATCTGTACCAAGCATAAACGCCTCTTACAAAGTAAGAAGGTTAACGGGCTTGGGCGGGTCGCCACCTAGTCTGCTGCATCCTCCTCGTGGTTGTAGATTTCACCCGAGGTGCCCTTACGCTATGCCGACTTGTAGCGAACAAGAACCTTATTTAGTTGACTTAAATGACCGTTGGGTTGCGTGCTGGCTTTATTCAAAGAGGTGAACCTCGTGGATGAAGCGCTCTTAGAGCTCGACAGCGTCTCCAAGATCTTCACCACCGGGCTTTTAGGTGGAACTCGTATTAAAGCAGTTGACAACGTCTCAATGAAAGTATACAAAGGCGAGATACTAGGCATACTAGGAGAGTCGGGCAGCGGTAAGTCCACGATAGCAAAGCTCATACTCAAGATACTGAAGCCTACGAGCGGTAAAATACTATATAGAGGCAGAGACGTGTGGAGCATTGATAACAAGGTGTACTATCGGAGGGTACAGGGGGTATTTCAAGATCCCTATGCGAGTTTTAACCCTAGGAGAAGGGTTCTTGATATCTTTGTTGACACCATGAGAAACTACTATGCAGAGCTAACGAGCAAGATCACAGAAGAGCTGGAAAGGGCGCTAAGTAAGGTGGGTATGAACGTCAAAGACGTGATAGGCAAATATTCTCACGAGTTTAGTGGCGGTCAGTTACAGAGGCTTTCTATTGCGAGAGCGCTTCTCGTAAAGCCTGAAGCCATAGTAGCGGATGAGCCTGTGTCCATGGTTGACGCGTCTACAAGAATAGACATATTAAACATATTCATCGACTTGAAGGAAGAAGAAGGCTTGGCGTCCATCATAATAGGGCACGACCTCGGCCTGGCAAGCTATGTTAGTGACCGCGTAGTGGTACTATATAAAGGCCAGGTAGTTGAACAGGGTACGGTGAACATTTTACGAGATCCTGCACACCCCTACACGAAAATGCTTCTCGAGGCCGTTCCTCGAATAGACTACAAGTGGACTACGCCGTTGAGGTACCAAGTAGAAAGCGTCCAAACACGGCACACTACGGGTTGCGTATTTGTGAATAGGTGTCCATTTAGATTGGAAGACAAGTGCGCTAAACTAGAACCGCATGTTGTAAATCTCGGGGATTCCCAAGTTAAGTGCTGGCTATACGCGGAAAAGTGATCGGGGCTCGTCATGCAGAAACGCGTTGTCTTTCTCGTCCTGCTAGTGACCGTGCTCGCCAGCTCGCTATTACCAGTATCCAGTACGACCCATTTATGCAAGCTCGAAGCCGCCATCTTAGAAATCATACCATCTAGCGTAAGGAACGTGCGCTCCTCCACGAGAAGCGGTAAACTCTTCGACCCCGTGATTGTTGAGAAAATTGCGATCGATGTGAATGCGTGGGGCCTTGAAAGCCAGGGCGATGGGTTTGAAGGCTACATAGACTTGACGGTAGACGAGAAGGGCATTCTTAGGCTCGTGGCAGACGTTAACGTGCCTAGTGGGGGGTTAAACCCGTGGAGCGTGATCGCGTACCCCGAGATCATCTACGGAATTAAACCGTGGAGCCCCGAACTAAGACACGTACAAGAAAAGTCTTTTAAGTTGCCCCTTAATTTAAAGGGGCTTCCTCAAATATATGCGCTAGTCGACTATGCAGTGATGAATGCTTCTACGGCGGTTAATCTAGCATTTGACTTGTGGATTCTCAAAACGCACGAACCAAGAAGCCCCGTGAAGGGAGACATAGAGCTCATGATATGGCTTTATAAAGGGGGTGGGAGGAGCGGGCCCCATCCTGCTGGAAAGCACGTAAAAACGGTAAAAATGCCACTCATTAGTGAGGGTGCCTTGAGTGAAGCGGTATTCGAGGTCTGGGTTGAGAGGGAGGTAGCGGGTGGCTGGACGTACGTAGCGTATGTTTTAAAGGACGCCCTGGAGAGACGTGAACTAGTGTTAAACGTCTCCTCCTTCGTGGTGGATGTAGTTAAGATGCTGGGGCTTGACCTCGGTGATTACTACCTATCGTCGTTAGAACTGGGCTTTGAGATCTTCTATGGCGAGGTTATAAACGTTGTGGCGTCTATTTACAGGTACTATTTAATAGCTAGTAGCGACGTCGTAGACCTAGAACAACTGTTACTTATAACGAGAAGGGCCACTAAGCTCGTCGCCTGGATCGTGCCGTGGGGTTACAGCGTGGACGTGGAGGGGTTTAACGATAAATTTACGCCAGGAATCGTTTTAGCCTATGACGCCGACTGCGGCCTCTGCACCTCCACGCTTAGGGCTTGGGCAGACATTTCCTTTAGGCTCTTAGAGGGCTTTCTCCACCGTGAAAAAGTAGTTTATGTGAATCTATTCAGTGAAAAGTACCAGCCTTCTTGGAGATGGCGTGGTGAGCTAACGAAAGTAATGTACGACGAAAAGATACTACGTGAACTCAAACGGATCGCCGGTGACGGTGAGCGCATGTACATTGGTTTCAGTGAAATGACAACCTGCATTAACGATCAGGAGTGCTTTGAAGAGCTGGTTAGAGCGTATGAAAAGTTAAAGGAGCTGTTCCCAGCAGCGAGACTATATTACTACGGTTCGAGTGGTGATAGCGTTAAAAATATGCTCAAGTTATACAAAGAGATCGGCCTAGACCTCATTGGGCTAGACCTGTGGAGCTACAAGTACGCTGAAGGTAGAGTGAGAATAGACGACCATCTGGCCGAGAAAACTAAGCAGCTACTTGACGTCGTGCCACGAGACGCCTTCTTTGTTGGCGAAATAGGGTTGAGGCTTAACGACGTAGAAGCTTACGTTGAGCCATTCAATAAGCACCGTCGCATAGTCGAGAAAGAGGGGGTGCACAGGGCGTATTACGAACAAGTACTACAGCACATCCGCGAACTAGGTTTCAAGAACGGCTATCTTGGCGTATGGTCGTGGAACGATGAGGTGTACGCGATCATGAGTGACAGCATCTTACAGGGATTGATAATCAATGAGGCTATTGCACTGGGTGTGCTACCACGTGCATGCACAGCGCTCGAAGCCGAAGGCAGTACTTCCATACCAGTGGAAGAGGGACGTGTCTTGGCAATGCAAGCATTGGCGTTAGTAGTCGCAGTAGCGCTAACCCTAGCCGTTATTTTGTTGAAATGGCTGGGGAACTCAGTCTAGTAGTTCTTGTAGAGACTTAAACATACCGGGGTGTAGTGAGCCTTTCTTCGATTTAATGATGCTGATTATCCAGTCTGCGAGTCTGTAAACACCGTTCCTGTACTCTAAAAAGCCCTTCCGGACCAGCATGGCCATCGCTATGTAGATTTCCTTAACTATGATCGCGTCTTCCAGCTCGCTGACAAGATCGGCCTCTCCCTGCCTGGCCCTCTTTTTGACCTCTTCCTTTAAGTCCAATGCGGCAACTATTTCGCCGACACTAATGTGCCTGATGAAGTACTCCATGATTAGCCTTTCAAGCTTGTTAAGCGTCAGTATTTCCCTTAAACTGCGCCTAGGCTTCTCGCTCACCTTATCACCCGCCTAGTAGTACCACGTGTAGGGAAACGCGTGTTCTTTAACCATGAAGGCCGCGTTTACTCGAGCCCTGCAGAAGCCTTTAAATAGACACTTCTCACAATGTGGCGGTTCATCCCTCAGGCAGATCGTTCTACCCATGATCCAGAAGTAGTCATCAATTGTTACAGGGCTTAAGCTGGCTTTCTCGGCTACTTGCCTATAAGCTCGCCTTATGACGAGTCTCAGTATAAAGTCTTCTTCGGAGGTTACATCGATGCCGTTCCTTATCTTATCCCAAATAGGCCCTGAAACCATGACTAACCCAAGCCTATAAGCTATTCTGGAGAGGTGGTTATCTACTGCTACATCTAACTGGTCGACAGGATTGTAAAGACCTCTTGCAATTAAAAACTTTGCAAGCAGCATCGTCTTCTTCTCTACGGGGTCTTCGTAAGCCCTGAAAACGCGTAGATTATCAGCTAGCCCCGGTTTTTCGAGTGATCCGCGAAGCCTGTCGTTAGAGCACTCGAGTAACCTAGTCACGCTAGAGCTATATAGTTTAACTAGTTTCAAACCAAGATCTCTAAGTAGCGCCGTCCTTATATCAGGGTCTGGTGGAGTGGCGTCGCCAACTGTAAATGCATCTGTAACTTCCTTTACGGTAACCTTCGAGAGGTTCTCGGGTGAGAAGAAGTTAGGGTTTTCATTAAATTTCTTAATTCCAAGTCTATAGAGGAGGTCCGCTCCTTTATAGCACCCGTCGTCTAGGCACGCATAGTACCGCTTACTAGGCCTGCTAAGCCTGTGGTCGATTGCTACCATTACGATGAAGTAGCGTAGCGTGTTCTCGGGCTCTTCGCTCTTAGAGGGGTAGAACCTCTCGTCGTAGACATCTAGCTTCGGAAGCTCATTTACCTTGTTTTTAATAACCCGGGCAGCCTTTTCCACGACTGATTTGTCAATGCCAATAACGTCCACCAATAACACCCTGGAGGATTGGTTGTAGCAATGCCTGCCATTATGTATGTACGTGTTGAAAGGTAATAAGGTGGTACTAGTAGTCGGCTCGATTAAGTTACTTAGTCGCGAGGTCTACGCGGGCACCTTCATCGGTATGTACGACCCATGCACTACGCACCACTTCGCGGACTCCCTTAACGACCTTTCCACCGTCCCTCCACGAATCCACGACCGCTAATAGCGATCCGCCGAGCCCCGCCCCCGATATTTTAACCCCTAATGCACCACTCTTTAAGGCGGTATCCCTAATGACTTCTAGCTCCGGGAGGCTGACTTCGTAAAGATCCCTTAAAAGCAAGTGCTGGTAGTTGATAATACCAGCTACTAGCGCTAGGACGCTGTTTTGTGTCCTAGTGGAGTACTCCAAGCATTCCCTGCACTCTCTCTTCAGGAATGTTGTCGTTTCGTCCTTGACGGTAGCAACGTGAGGGTTTTCCAGTAGCCTTAATGCAAGCTTCGTGGACTCGTTCATCTTAATTGTGAAGATAATTCTATCTTTCAGCCTCTTCTCGAGGCCGTTCAGGTATGGTTCCAGCTCTTCAATTCTCAGCTCGCCCCACGCTACTTCATCTATCTTAGTGGACATCTTCGCTTTTAGGTCACCGGGAACAGTGTGATCTGACAGCACTTTTCGCAAGGCCATTTCTATTTCACTAATTCTCTTCGGGTGTACTTCCACGACACTACGCCTTATGCCGGAATTAAGGACTACGAAAGTCCAGTTGTAATCCCTATACGTTACCGTATCGTAGGGTGGTTTCGTTTCAATTTTTGTCACGCCACCCATGACCGATCCGTATTGGTCTAGTCTCCCACAAGGTACGCCAACGACGTCGTGTTCACTCTGGTAGGCCAGCTCCGCGATTAGCTTTCTTTCGAGGCTTAAACCGTACAGCTCGTTCAGCCCGGTTAATGTTGCTACCTGTAACGCGGCACTACTGGCTAAGCCCGAAGCCATGGGTATCTCGCTGTATACTAGCATGTTGAAATCCCCAATTCCAAGCCCATTTCCTCTAAGCGTGTAAACGATTGACCGGATGTAGTTGCCAAAGAACCCTCTTTCCCTTAACACAGGCTCCTTAGCCGAAAAAGTGTCCACGCACTCGATGTTTTCCATGCAAAGGTTTACAGATAAGACATTGCTTTTCCCTTTAGATTCTGAGAGTGCAACGTACGTTCTCTTGTTTATAGCAACGGAGACTACCGGTAGTCCTTTGTAGTCCTGGTGCGTGTTTAGTAGATCTAACCTACCTGGAGCAGAGGCTACTACCTGCGGCCTAGTACCAAACACCTTTTCAAACTCCTTGACAACGTAATCTACTCTACTTGCACTTTCCGAGTACATCTCCCAGCCCACCTACAGCCTTTTTACATGCTTCTCGCAGTTCCCCGGCCTTTTTCTCGGGTAGGCCATCATAAGTGAACACCCAAAAGCCCCATTCAATGCCGGCGGCGTGCTTAAACTTGTCCTTCTCCCTATAGGGCTGATAAAACTCCACGTGGAAATGGTAATGTTCGTACCTGCCTTTAACCGGCGGGTTGTGGAAGACCATTATGTATGGGGCATCCCGTTCTAGTAGTGCAGTATATGTCGCTGTGACAACTCTTAACACGTCTGCTAGATAAATGCACTCCTCTTCGCTCAAGTCCTTTATGGAGTTTATGTGCCTTTTCGGGTATACGTGTACTTCGTAGGGCCACATAGCGTAAAATGGTAGTAAGGCGACGTAGTGTTCATTTTCGTAAATTGTTCTCCTTCCTCTGCTTAGTTCGTACTTTGCTATATCGCAGATCATGCACCCACCCTCGCTCTCGTGGTACTCTCTCATAGACTCGAGCTCGACCTTTATTCGGGGGGGTGTGAAGGGCAGTGCGTATATTTGTGAGTGGGGGTGTGTTAGCGAAACGCCGATCTCCTTGCCTTTGTTCCTAAATATCGCCACATAGCGTACATAGCTTCTTGATGACAGCTTAACGTACTCCTCTTTGAACAGCTCGATCACCTTTACGGCGTGTTCTAGGCTTAAAGTGTGCAGGTCTCCTTCATGCTCAGGCGTCTCGATGACTACTCGGCACTCACCCTTGGCTTTTCCGGCTTTAAGGCTTTTCAATTCCTCTCTGCTAGGTGATGGCGGGCTTTCGAGCAGTGCTGGGTACTTGTTCGGCAGGGAAACGGTATTCCAGGATTCCAGGTAGGCTAGCTCCGGTGCACCGGGACAGAACGGGCACTTGAAGGCTTCTCGTTTCTCCTCGGGCCTCCACGGCCTCATAGACCTGTGCTCAGCCACTATGATCCACTGCTTTATTAAGGGATTCCACCTTATTTCATGCAACTTGGTCACCTTGTTCATTCTTCGGCAGTCTAAGCAACTCCTCGATGAGCATATTAACCTTTGAGTTAAGGTCTCCTTGAGCCTCTGCGACTTTACGCGCGATTTTAGTGATTTTCTCGCATACGGCTCTACAGTCACCGCTCACGATGCTCGCTGGGTTAGGTGAGCACTCGACATATATGCAGGGGGATACAAGCTTAAGTAGCTCGAGAACGCCTACTAGGTCGTTACAACGCATACTAGGCAGGTCGCGAGATACGTACTTGTAGTAGAGTTCAACGACGTTACCCAGCCCTCTCGAAGCGAGGAAGCCATGCACTTCGACGTCCTTAATTACGGTAGAAGCTACGTAAACCACTTCCATGGCATTTCCGCCCAGTCCTTCTACGAGATTACCCTTCACTAGTATAACGTAGCTTGATATGTTACCGTGAAGTAGGCTGTGAACACCCTCGTGGAATAGTAGCGCTCTCAGAACATCGTAGTCCAGCCGTTTACACTTTTCATAGTCAACGTGTATGCGCGGCCAGCCCATCCAAGCTTCGTGCGAGACTGGGTAGTCACCGATGACGGATATGTCAATGGCTAAAGCAGCTCCGGTTAAGTGCCTTAACTTATCCTCCGTTGACTCGTAAACGTGCACTTCTACCAGCTCGGGTTGCTGTGCCAAGCTACTGTACAGCTCTGTGAGGATAGCCTTCACGGTGCTTATAAAATCTCGTGGGACATTACCGTGTACTTCAACGTACATGTTACCATCCACGAGCAGCACCAACGCGTTCCAGGTAATTAAATGAGTAGCTCTACCAGGAAATATTTTTACTAGATCAAGCCCTCACCGTCGGAGGGGTATTTTGCGGCGCGGCCGGTCTCCCAACGAGCTACTGCGGTAACCTGCGACGTGGTTAAAGCGCTCACCGATGTGCTTGACGAGGACGCTTATTCGAGTTGGCCAGGGCGTGGCTGAACGAGCTGAGGGGCGAGTTGCATTTGGACTCGGAGTTGCCGAGAAATCCGGGCTTACACGTTAAGGCGTACTCATCACAGTACTTTAGTATAGTACCCTTAACGCTAACCCACCAGCTGGTATTTTTCATCGAAATGTAGCCTCGTAGCGGGTGCGTGGGGTTTTTCATGAAGGGTTTAATGTTTAGAGGATCGTAGTAGAGCGTAGACGCCGTTTCGTGTGCGAGCTTCGCTATTCTCTCCACGGTTTCCTCATCGTCGTTAAGTCCTGGTACTATCGGGCCATAGAAGATCCACGTCTTAATGCCGAGGTCGCTAAGCTTTCTTAGAGCTTGAACTCGCGCACCCGGTGGCGGGGAGCGCGGTTCGACGATCTCAGCTAATTTACCATTTAGCGTGGTTATCGTGAAGCCAACATCTACGAGCTCCTTGCGCATCGCCAATAGGTTAAGGTCCCTGAGCACAAGCGGGTTCTTCGTTTGAATGCTAACACGAAACCCGTGTTCAAGTAGTATTTTAAGGCATCTACTAGTAAGCTTGTAAACGGCCTCCACGGGCTGGTAGGCATCTGTGATCGTACCTACGCCGACAACGCCTGGCTTGAGCTTTTTGACTTCGCGTGAAAGCACGTTTACTATATTCGTCTTTAAAACAACCACAAAGCCCCAGTTTTCCGACGCACGTCTATCTTTAGTATAGAGCCGTGCGTAGCAGTACACGCAACCATGTCCGCAGCCTAGGTAGGGATTCAAGGCGTAGTCTAGATCCGGTAGCTTGCTTTTCGATAACGCGGTATGCACGGTGGTGTAATACACCTTGATGCCGCGAAAAGTCACCAAGCCTATTCAAGCCTCTTAAAGTACTCTTCTATTTTCCTAGTGGATAGGATTCTTCGGAGTAGCCTCGAGGAAGAAAACCACTTTTTACAACCAAGCTTAGTTACCCTGTCCAGGTAGTCGCAGACCTCTCTAAGGCTATCCGCCTTCATCGCTGGGCCCTTCTTAAACATCTCTCTACACGATTCACGCACAAACCATACTCCTATTGGGAGGTTGAAGCCCGGGTATATTTCGCGTATTAGTACTGCTGTTGCCTGCCTCTTGACGTACTTAAGGTACTCTAGCGTAGCCAGCATACTCGCGTAGTAACATCCACCAATGCCGGGGTAAGTTGTCCTACCGAAGTAATCCTCGTAATCTCCCTCAACGACAACGTTTAAGCCTACGGGGTTCCAAGTCGAGCCAGGCCACCAGGCTTCCATCCACTCGTAGCTCCATTTGGCCGGGTACAGTACGCCTATGAACAGGTTATCGTGTATCTCGTGTTCAAACACCATTACCTCGTTAATGGGCTTGTAACCCTTGACTTCGCGGAGGATATGCCTACAAATCATGTTGTCAACAGCAGTTATACTCCACCTAGTGGGAACGAGCTTTCTCTGCCCCTTTAAACCAAAGGAGCCGAGGCTGAATGCCTTCTGGATGTGTGATACCGGTATACCGGTTTCGTAGAGGCTGGCAACGGCCTCAGCTGCTGGTAAATCCGTGTCGTAGTACGCTTTTTCCAGAGGCCTAGGTATACTTGGGTTCCCAATTACGCGGAAAGAGCTTAAAGGGGCTCTCGGCCCTTGAGGTGGTTCATGCTCGTTAAAAGTTATTACTGGCCTAGGTGGTTTTTCAAAAACGGCCTGTACATCAACCGGCTTATCGCTAAGAACTAGAAGCCTTACTTCCTCTAAAAACCTGTCTTCGACTCTTTTCACGTTGTAAACTCTATACCCTGTTACCAGGCTCCACCTATACTCTAAAATGTCCTCTACCCTAAGGCTACTCCACTTTTCAGGGTAGTCGAATATACTGGTATCACCTAAAATAGGCGGCGTAGAAGGCCCCGCCCGCACGTACGGGTAGCCCATTCTACCGACGAAGACTGCCGGAGGGGTAGATCCTTCAATGATGTTAGATAACCTCACTCGACTAAGTCTAGTGAACGCGCGAGCCCGGGCTATGATTGGGCAGTATGCGAGGTCGCAAAGCCCTCTGCCCCTACAAAGCACGCAGAGAGATGGGTTAACCTTCAAGCACTTAACCCAAACTCATATACTGCTAAAACTGCTTAAATCGTGAATAGCCGGCTTCCACCCTCAAATGACGGTACCTTCAGCCATCACGCGTTCTCAAAACCTAGTAATAACTATTATGGAAATGCTAACCGGGTTTCGATGGTTGAAGAATGGCTAAAAGCTTCTTGAAGTCTTCCTTTAACTCCGCTATAACGGCATCGCTGAGCTCAAACATTACTGGATCCCTTCCACGACCCCAGCTGTAGATTAATGGTATTAGTTTGCCATCTACGTGCTTGTAGTTTAACTCGAAAATAACATCCGATAACGAAACGTTTGTGCGGTACCAGTGGTGTGAGGGCTTAGAGCTAAACCTCACCACAAGCTTACCTTTGTTTTTAAGCCAGTATAGCTCATTTATCAGCGACGTCCAGTACTCTTCGGGGGCCCCCAAAACACTGAATATCTCCACACCGTGAAACATCACAACATCCACGTTTAAGGCTTCGAGCAGCTCCACCGTGATGGCGTGGAGGTGCGTTATGGTTGCACTCGTGGGGTTTAATGACTCTAAGTGCAGGTATCTATCTACGACGCGACTGCTATCTTCGCGGGATAACCCCGTAAACTTAGTTAGTGCGTTAATGAATGCTTCCCTACTCTCGTCAGTGGAGAATCTATAGGATATGAACACTCCACGTATATTGTTTGAAATCAATAGGTCCACGAACGGTAAGAGAACTACTGGAACCCGTGCCTTGGGCGGGTACACCACGTAGACCACATCACCGCGCCTCACGTACCCGATAGTGCTTTTCGTGAACCTCAACGTAGTTCTTAGAAGCTCGCCCCCTCCTATGACCCTTTGAGGTCTCGGTGGCATGTACACCTTAAACCCCTGGCTCTCCACGATCGAGAAAGGTATCTCGGCTACCATAAGTGGCGCTCCGCGGATTTTCCTCAACTCCATCATCCTCGTGATGAGCCCACGCGTTATACGGTGCTTCAGGTATATCACTATGTCCGCTATAAACTCTATAGCGCCTAGCTCCACTGCCTCCTTCCCGAGGGGGATTTCGGCGATGACTACGAGTAGCCCGTTTATGGCGTTTACCAGCTGGTAGAAGAAGTTCAGGAGAACGGCTCTCTGAGCACGGGTATTCTCGATTAGCTCTATCGCCGCGTTTACCGAGTCTACTACGACCACGTCGTAGGGGGTCTTCGATAGTTTATCCGCAATTATTTTCAAAATCTCATCCGTTGAAGCCACGGGGAGTTTTAAGTACTCGAAGAGCCCTTTACTCTCCGCCTCAAATAGCTTTATTCCAAGCCTCTCCATGTGTCGAAATAACTTCTCCTTATCCTCGTAGAACGTCATGTAGAGGCATTTCTTGCCTTTCAACGTGTTCGCGTAGCAAACCTGTGACGCGAAAGACGTTTTACCCGCACCGGGATGACCAACAACGAGGAGCATTGTACGCGGTTTAATTTCACCAATAATTTCATCTAGTTCTCGAGAACCAGCAGTGAATGTAGTCAAGTTATGATCCACGAAGCTAGCACCCTTATTAAGTAACTGGCACTTTAAAAATAATATTGTGAAATAGTTTATAAAAACCAATTTTACGCGGTGCCGGTATCAATAGCCTAAGAATATACCTAGACCCAGTACCAATGGCTCACCTTAAGACTTCTACGTGCACTGCACACGATAAACACGGGTCAAATGCTGTTATTAATCTATTAGCTTCTTCGACTACCGCCTCGCTGTAAGGTCTATTGATGAGCGCCTTCGCCAGTTCCTGTGCTGTAGCGATGTTCTGTGCGGTCGGCGTCACAATCCTCGCCTTCTTAACTTTTAAGTTATCGTCAAGCTCGTAGTAGTGATATAGCACTCCACGAGGTGCCTCGACCACGAAAGCACAGACATCATCCACGTACGCTACTGGCTCTACGTATTGATTTAGCGGCTTCCTGTAGTTACTAAGGAACTCCTTAAGCCTTAATAACGCGTCTAGTAGCTCAAGTACTCTGGCGATTACGCCCTGGTGAATGTTCTTCAGAGGCGGAGTCCACGAGTAGATTTTCGCTAAGTCCTGTGCTTCGCCTACAAGCTTGCTAAACGAAGTGTTATACCTCGCCAGCGGTCCCACCAAGAAGCCTTTTCCATTGATGCTGTACTGTAACGATGTAGAGTCCGGTACCACTTCTTCTTTTACGAGCTCTTCGTAAAACTTAACGGCATCATAGACATCCCCGTTCATGCAAACCCCCGTGCCCAGGTGGGGGTAATCATTTTTCGCGTCATTCACCGTGACCAGGCTATACTTGTGAACTTCGTCGGGTATACTTTTTAGAGACAGCACGAACTTAGTGAATTCACTGGCAAGCGGCAATATCTCCCTCGCCAGCACTTCCGATAATTTCCGCACCTCATCTTCTACTGGGGTAAAGTAGACACCACCAGGTCTAATGGTAACGGCATTGTGGAATCTACCGCCAAGGACGGTCATCGCGTCTCGGGCCCACTGCAATACCTTTAAACCGTAGTTCACTATTTTCGGGTTACGGGATGCTAGTACGCCGATATTTTTAGCCCTCGTAATGTCGGGTAAAGACATGAAAAGCACGTGTAGTACGTGGCTCTTCACTCTTTCAGCTAGGTGGAGAGCAGTTCTCAGGGCCTCAACATCTTCCGGTACATTTAAACCGAGACACCTCTCAAACGCCTTAGTAGCGACGAGAACATATGAGACTCCACAAAAGCCACAAATTCTGCTAACTAAGTCCGGTATCTGGGAGTAATGCAGGTTACGTACTATATAGTTGAAGAATCTCGGCGCCTCTACGACCTTAAAGCGCACTCTCTTAACGAGGCTGTTCTCTACTTCTATGACTACCTCGCCTTCACCTTCAACGCGGAGCAACCTCCTCTCCACTTTCACACCCCGAGCACTTTAATGTGTTTATAACCATAGGCTTTTAGAAGCCATGTCATGTGTTCCGGCTTACCGGTCCTCTCAATGAAGTGCTTCAGGTTCTCTGCGGAGAGGTCTTGTATTCTAAGCCCATAGCAGCCGTAACAACCCCGTCTTCTCGAAGGACAGAGAGCCCCGCAACCACTGAGTGTTATCGGGCCTAGGCAAGGCTCTCCCAGCTCTACTAGTAGACATCTATTACCCTTCCTCTTACAGTCTCCACAAACGCTTTCTACTATTTTAACCGGAAAACCGCCGAGAAGTAGTTTTTTTAGGAGGTTTTTAACGGCTTCGGCATTAACAGGGCATCCTGGAAGGTGGTAATCGACCTCAACAAGCTCGTCTAGTGGTATTGGAGAGCCGTAAATTCGGTGCTTGAAGCCCTCTCCGTACGTTTCCGTGATGAGGTCTAGGGAGTTCATGCACGTTCGAAGTGCTTGCACACCACCGAGTGTTGCACACGTCCCCACCGCCACTAGAATACTGCTCCTTTCCCTCACTGCCTTAATGAAGTTCCTCTGCTCGTTGGTCGTTACGGAGCCTTCTACAAGCACTACGTCATATTCACTGAGCGCGTCGTGAAAGCCTAGTTCTGGGAAATACAGGGTGCTAACTTCTCTAGCGAGTTCCTCATCGGACACTATCGATGTCAATATCTCGGTTATACACCCGGAACAAGACGTTAACTTAACCACGGCAACCCTGATCATTTTAAAGCCCCTCCACGGCTAGGTAGTCTTCTACTTCTTGAATGCTAAAGACGGGGCCGTCTCTACACATAAAGTAGTGTCCTAGTTGGCATGTCCCGCAAATGCCGATTCCACACCTCATCCTTCTTTCAAGGGAAACGTAGATCCTTTCCTTGCTGAACCCTCTTTCAACGAGTTTCCGGCACGCTGTCTTGATCATCACTTCGGGCCCGCAAACGAAGGCAGCAGCATTCTTCGGGTTTATATTGATGTGCTGTATCAGGTCCGTAACGAAACCTTGATAGTTTATCGGTACATCGGGGATGAAACCTTCGGCCATGTCCACGGATACTAGTAGCCTCAGGCGATCTTCCCTACCATATCCTTTTAGCTCGTCTTTGTAAAGCAGTAACGAGGGCGTTCTCGCGCCGTAAAGCACTACTAGCTCACCATACTTATCTCTATTTTCAAGCACGAACTGTATAGCGGGCCTGAGGGGTGCTAGCCCAATGCCACCAGCCACCACGACGATGTCCAAGTTCTCGCTTTCCCTGAGCGGCCAGCCCCTTCCATAGGGCCCCCGGACACCAAGCACAGAGCCTATAGATACACTTTTCACGATACCCCGTGTAACGGCTCCCACAACTCTAATAGTGTGATCTATTACCGTGAAGTCGCCCAGTTTCCTCGGAAGCCCTGAAACTGATATGGGGACTTCTCCCAGGCCCCACATGTACACCATGTTGAATTGCCCGGGCTCGGCGCTATATATCCCTTCAACGGCTAGGGTAAAGGTCTTCGTATCAGGTGTTTCGACGACGTCTCTGAGAACAGTGGCCTTTCTATACGAGAATAACTTGGTCACTTCCATCTAGACACCTCTCGGAGGGACTCCTTTAGGTCTATTCCGGCTGGGCACCACGTGGTACACCTACCACACCCCACGCAACCCGTTCTTCCGACCTGCTTTTCGTAAAAAACGAATTTGTGAAGCACAAAGTGCCTGTAACGGGTATAGAGCTCGCGCCTAAAGTGGCCGCCTGCTACTAACCCGTATGTATAGGTCCTGCACCCAATCCACTTAGCAACCCGCGCGGCCTCGCCATCACCTTGTAGCATGTCTTCCAGCTCTATACAGAAGCAAGTTGGACAGACGTAATTACACGATCCGCAGGCTAGGCACTTCCTAGAGACGTCTCTCCACAGATCCACTCTTGCCGTCTTGTCTACCAGCTCTTTCCGCAAGGCGAGAGGCACCGGTATTTTACCCGAAGCCCTTTCAGTAGCTATTCTAGATGCTTCCATGTACTTTTCTAGTTCTTTCTCACCAGGAGTTGAGAGCCTGAGGTCCCTGAGAATCCCCAACCCCGCCCCGCTAAGTGCCTTGAAGAACACGGTGTCACCTACGATCGCGTAGGCAATATCGCAGTGATCTTCAATTAAAGGCCCTGCTTTAACGTCACCGCAAAAACATGTTTCCAAGGGCCTTAAGCACTCTTCCGCCACAATTAATTTGAGAGAACCTCTCGTAGAAGTATATACCGGGTGCCTCGCCATTAAAATGCAGTCGAGTATTCTCATGGCTAAGAGGTCGCAGGGCTTTATACCGAAAAGCACTATTGAGCCTGCTACCTGGTGCTTCGTGGTTACCGCGTAGTCCCTGTTCACGTGGACGAGCACGTGTTCTGGCGGTAGTAGTATGTACTTCGGTGAAAACTGGGGTATCCTCGGAGGAAGCCCCAATACCAGCTCCTCCGGCCTTTCGAGGGCGCCGAAAACAACACTCCCTTCTTGGACTTTATAACCAATAATACTACTTGGAGGTGTCAGCTCTTTGATGTAATGGAAGAGCCTGCTAATGTCTTCCTTTGAACCCACATATAGCATACTGGCTGGAATACCATAAACACCTCGTAACTGCCATATTAGTCGAATAATGCTCCTAAAAGAGTTTTGTTATTACGCGTAATGACGTATAATACCACCGAGAACAAGCCCTAAGTGAGGTGCTCTACTCGTACTTTACACCTACACGCAAATTGTCCGCTGTTACCTCTTTTCTCTTCATCATTCACTTCTGGCAAGACCCTGTAAGTGATAGTAGCTATTAATGCACGGAGAGGGGTCGATGTCATGAGCACGGTGTACGTACCACCGGTAGATGTCGTTATAACTGCTCCAACGCGTCTTTATCATAAAAGCATTTGCCAGGCCTAGTGACGAGTGGTTGAGAGACTATATGTAGAGGCCTCAACGTATCTCAGCTTGGTTAAACTTCTCTACATGCCTCGGTATATTGTAAAACGTTTATCAAGCACCCGTCAATGTAATACCCAAACAGAGGGGGCAATACCGGTTCCCTTAGGCTACGAATTCTTGTGCTAAAAATAGTGCACTCGGCACCATAATGCCCGTACAGCGTAGTTGAATGGTGACAGCTATTAACACGGTACTTGCATTGTAGGGTTTAGAGTGGTCTAATGCACTCACTGATCTGGCTCACTAAGCAGAATGTCCCAGTGATACTGAGAAGCAGTGGTAAGGGGTGGAAGGTTAGAAGCGATGTTTGGCTTGCTGGCAGGTATGAAAAGGAGGTACTTAGCAGTACTATTCATGGTTTGTCAGGCGTAAAAGTGGAACTTGATAAGAGGCACATAGTCTTCCATAGGGTCCCCGCGTGGGAAAGTAAAGTAGAATACGCTGTAGAAGTCTTCGGCGAGGCGAGCAGGCTCGGAATCCTATACTACGGGACCGATAACAAATGGCACATAATACCCTCGGGGGCTCTAGCCAGCATCCTCATAGGGCTCGGAGCCGAGGCTACCGATATTGCTGGTAAGCGGGATGAGCACTGGCTGAAGAACAAGCGCGTTGAGCTCGGAAGAGGGTGTAGAGGGCGAGAATACGTGTTGATTTCCACGGAGAAGTACGCAGGGGTCGGCAAGGTGCTCGACGCAGACAGGTGCGTTGTAAAAGTGAAGGACCTGGTAGTCCGCGGCTTTAAGCTCCTCGCAGAGCCTTCACCGGGTGACCTCGTGGAGTTAAATAAGGCTACAATAGAAGAAGCGGCTGAAGAGGCTAAGGGCTTTATAAGAAGGATCTATGAGAAGTACGTTGCACCGGGTAAAATACACGTGTCTTTTAGTGGCGGAGCGGATTCAACCGCCGTTCTTCTACTAGCCGTAGAGGAGCTAGGGGCCGAGAAAGTAGTAGCAGCTTACAGTGATACGGGCCTAGAATACCCTGAGACCCAAGAATACGTTAAGAAAATCTCGTCGAAGCTCGGCGTTGAACTACTCGTCCTAGAGCCCAAAACAGCGTTCTTGGAGGAGATAAGGAAACGCGGGCTGATGAGCGTTGAAAATAGGTGGTGTACACTGCTCTTAAAGCTGTATCCTTTAAAGAAGCTGTATGAAAACCGGGGCGTGAGGCTATATCTAGACGGGGCTAGGGATTACGAGAGCGCGTTAAGAGCTAGAACACGCAGAATAGCCGAGAACCCAGCACTACCTCGTGTTTACAGGGCCTTACCCATTAAGTCATGGCCCAGGTTGTTGGTACAACTCTACTTACATTCCCGTGAAGTAGAGCTTAACCCACTATACGATAAAGGGCTCAGCAGAATAGGTTGCATTGTGTGTCCGGCCATGCATAAGTACGAGCTCGCGCTCTCATACAGCCTTTACAGAAACTTACATGAAGAAATAATTAAGGCTTGTGGTTTTAACGTGGAGGAGTATCTGTCGATGAGGTGGTCGGGTAGAAGACTGTTTGCGACTAAACAAACGGCCTGAGAACCCCATGATCAGGTACCAGGTACAAGCCGCTTTTTCTTTTCTCAATCCTCGAGTCTATGGCGTAGTACCTTCCAGCTGGGAGTTCAGCGTATAGTTCCCTCAGGGACTCTATGACGACTTCCTGGCTCCCTGCAAATGCCTTATACCTAGCGGGTATTCTATGGGGGTTCAGGGCATTAACGACTTCCACGGGACCGGAGTAGTAGGAGTAGTCCTCCACGGGCTCTATACAGCCTTCATACCCCCTACTCAGTTCTACTAGCTTGAAGTTGATGTGTATCCCTTTGAAAGAACAATGTAAAATGGTGTTTTTCTTCAGGTATAAGTACTCTTCCAATCTCAGCCTGCCACGGTGCTTTTTAGAGTACTCTTCAATTAACAGCGATACGGGCCTATCTAGGATGCCCCGGTCAAATATAGCTCTAAGCTTTTCTACGACGACATCGCTCGCACCATATACTACGAAGTCAACGTCGTTAAAGCTTTCCGAGATCATCGCTGAGCCCGTTAAGTGCAACTCTGCTTCGAGGAGGGGCCCTAGTAGGCTCTTAATGTAGAGTACCCTAGGTGAAACCGCGTAGTTGACGCATGTGTATGCAGCATCTAGAGGCACGGTCGTTACACCTTGCTTAATACAGTCCCAGTAAACGGTGCTTGAGTATACTAGCTTCTCATGGTCACCTAGCTTGCTCCGCTTAATGGCGGTGTACTTAGGGTAAGCTATCACGAGCCCTACTGGGTGCTGATACCCCTTAGCCAAGTACAATACACCGCGGTATAGGTAGGGTTCACCTTCAAGTAGCCTAGCCACGGGCCTCACACTATAGCTGCGAGTTCTAACTGATGTCCCATTATGCTCTCCACGCGCAGTCTATTGATTAGCTAGCTTTAATACTTGAAGGACTTAGATTGGTCGTTCCCTACGTCTCTGTAGCCGGGATTGGACAGGTACGATTTGTAGCGAGATCCCGGGTCAAGTTATCTCGGTAGTAAGCTTTCCAGTTTCTCCTCAATTAGTGCTTTTCTGAGGTCTAACCACATCTCTACGCAGCTTCCATACCTTTCTTCGCTTTTCAGTACCAGCGCCTTTCTGAGTACTTTGGCTATAGGTCTGGGTATGTCATTTAACCATGGCATGTAGTCGTCATCCAAGCGTTCTAGATCCCGCTCAACGACGTATATGAAATCCTGAAGGGATAATGCTCTGTTTTTTAACTGCGTAGCGGCGTCTAGCGCCTTTACCTCGAACTCCTTTAATGACTTTTCATCGTCTTTTATGTCCTCCATGGGTATCGGATACTCGTGAACTACACGAAGTAGTATGAGATTTAGAATGAGTCTGTGCTTGGGTATACTACTAGCTAGCATGAATGCAACCACCATGGCTACGCTATATACGTCGTACTTAAAGTCCGCAACTCCCTTTGCGAGTGCCACTGGGTCCGCGTAGGCGGGCGTCAATTTCGTCAGCTTATATCCGCGAGCAGGGTCTCCCAAAGCACCACTAAAGTCGCCGAGCTTTGGCACATACTTGTACGCCGCATGTTCATCCCGGTACAGTAGGATGTTTCTTGGTTTTACGTCGAGGTGCGCTATGTTCACGAGGTGGGCTAAGGCCAGAGCCCCCGAGATCCTCGTGGCTATGTATAGTGCTTCTTCTAGGCCTCTGGCGCCGTTTCTTTGGATGAAGGTCTCTAAGTCTCCCAGAGATGCCAGATCCTCAACGATTACCGGTGGGTACGCTAAGTAGGTGTCGGTATCTAGAGCGTTTCTCGGAATAAGTGTGGCCCTGACCGGTACAACGTAATTCCTGTAAACGTAGAGATCTCTTAGGGCATCTCGATCGTATCCCTTAAGCTCCACGAACTCGTAGAACTCCCTTTCACTCAAGGTGCTGATCATCAGCCCGTGTAGACACCCCTTGAACGCGTCCACGTAGCTTTTAGTAGTGATGGTATCTTCTTTGAGCACTTTCAGCGCGTACACGTTACCCCGGGCATCTCGGGCCCTGAAAACGTAGGTGTAGTTGCCTTTATCGCTTATTAATTCCTCAATAGTGAACCAGTACAATCCTTTCCTCTTCCACAGAGCTATGTGAGGTTTATCCACCTCTTCGGCGCAGGCGCTGACGACGCTCACGAGGCCAGGATCAAGCCCCGCTATGGGTATTTCTTCGAGAAAAACCCATACCGCCATGTCTGTACTCAATGAGGATGAAAGCTCTTCGAGTGCTTCAGCGCCATATTTAACCACCTCTCCCACCCCGCTCTCTCGTATGGCCGCAACCGCTACGTTTCCCAAGGCAAAGACCCGGTAAATGTTATCGGCGACGCTGAACCTAAGGTGTATTAGGCAGTCTTTCGAAGTAGCTTTGATCGCGTTCATAATGTGTCCCACTATCTCTTTATACCTGCCAGAAATGCTTAGAAGAAATTTCCTGTTTTTAACTAGTAGTAGTGACGAAAGAACAAGGGGATCCGAGATGTACACGCTAGCCTTGTCTATACCTCTGCACACGTATAAAAACATAGATAGCACCAATGAGTTATAAGTAGTGTAGCGCTGTACCTGTATTCTACTATTCCGCATTGTATGCTTTTAAGCAAGGCTAATACGTCTAAATTAGCCCTGTTCAAAACCCTTGACTACGAGTACAGAAAACCCTAAAACAATTTCCATACCCGCTCTGAGCTCCACGGGGCCTCTACCTTGAATGTTCTCGCCGTTCACGAAAGTCCCATTTCTGCTACCCAGGTCTTCAACAAACCACGTACCCTCTCTATTGAATATCCTCATGTGCTTTCTAGAAACATAAGGGTCTAGGATGACGACGTCGCAGGTGGGATCTCTACCTACAGTGTAGTCTCCGGGCTTGAACTTTACGACCTGCTGTGTTGGCCCCGACATGCTTCTCACTATGAGGACCAGTATTTGCATATTCGTGGTGGGAGACTCCTCGATTCGTTTAGCCTGCTTGTTTGCCCTTCCAGCATTTTTCTTGCTCATTTTTCCACCCTAACCGTATCTTCCGCTGAGGATCTTCGATATTAATGCTACGAGTTTTTTAACCACTTCCGGCGATAAACCCTCCCTTTCGAGTTGAGACTTTAAGTCTATTGTCCTGGCATACAGGTCTCTTCGATCGATTGAAATAGTGGTATTCAATAGTTCTTCAACAGCTTTTTCCAGCTTCTCAGCGGACAGGTCACCGTATAGGTCTTTAGCGAGCGCGGAAGCCATTCTCATCGCGTTGACTGCTTTGTATGTAGTCTCGTCTACTTCGAGTAAATCTGGGGATATACTGTGTAGACAGGGTATTGATAGGGACACCGTCTCCGTCATTGATGATTTACCCTCGCTGGTTACGTAACTAGCGGAAATGGAAGCAAGGTACACCTTTCCCCTCTTTTGAGGGGGAACTATGAATTCTCCGATAACGTCTATGACATCACCCCCGTACACGTCGCCCACGTCAATTTCAACGCCTCCCGCGATATTGAAAGTAGGCCGGTTGTACACGTAGATCCCTATTCCGGGCGCTGTACGTACGAATAACTTCGTATTCCCAGCACTAAGCTCTTTATACCTAGATACCATTCTCTCAACTATTTGAGGCATGTTGGTGGGGTCGCTTAAATGCTCGAAGAAGCCGTTCGTCTTAGCGGCCACCTCCATGAGGAGCTTCTCGTTGTAGTCATCACCCACACCTATAACGAGGGATAGCGATATGTGTTTTCCGAGCCTCTCCGCCATGTTTACGATTCTACTCTCATCTTTCACACCTACGGTGGGGTTGCCGTCCGTTATCAAGATCATCTTGAAGCTTTCCAGTTGCTGTACTTTCTCGTTTCTCTTAAGTTCTACGGGAATTCTCACGCAGTCGTTCAACATATGCTCTAGAACCCTGTATATGTCCGTGCCTCCGCCAAGCTTTATATCGGTAACGGCCTCGGCTATTCTTTCAGCGTTATTAATGTTCTCCATGAATATTACTCTAGTGACGTTGCGGTTGAATTTATACACGTTTATGTAGTCTTCGGGGTTGAGGTGCTTGAGCATTTGTAGAACTGCCTGCTTGGCGTAAAATATCTTTGCGCCATCCATAGACCAGCTATTATCAACGGCAACTAGATATACGGACCTTGTTCTAGCCGCCTTGATCCCCCTGATGCGAATAATAAATGGAACAACATCTTCGTTTTCCTCGACGATAAATAGCTTGGCGAGCCGAGGCTCAACGGTTATCGACACTCAACCACCAGTATTGATAATATAGTAAAGGTTATTAATAACTGCGCGTTTTAATCGCACTCTTATTCATTCTCCGCCTTAAGAGGCAGAGCTTCCAGGTATAGCGGTTAACCGCGATGAGCTGGGGGAATGAGGCAGTAATGCCGGCTTGTATAAGCTGCTATGAGAGCTTAGTGCCAGTCCGCGACGTGTACGTGTTTTTCTAATTCCATGGCGCACTTCTTATAGAATTTACTCAGAACCTCATACCTCAAGATCTCGCCTACACCTCCATAAGCGTAATATCCGTGGCCCAATAACAATATCTTCTTGGTGTACTCTAACAGGAGTATGGGGTCATGGCTTGTCACTATTACTAGCTTTTCACGAGATAGCCTACCTACGAGTTCGGCCATTTCGACTTTTCCTTCGGGATCTATGTTCGAAAAGGGCTCATCAAGGAGAAGTATCTGAGCACTAGTTACAAGTATTCTCGCCAAGAAAACGCGCTGTAGTATTCCGCTAGAAAGATTGGACAGCTTCTCCCTCCAAAGAGATCTTTGCACCCTCACGAGCTCTAATGCCTCCTCAACTAACCTCCCAGAAACCCCTTTCAAAACCCGCGGCCACGGCCTCTCGAGTTTTAATGGGCCCTCTACAAACTCGTACACCGTTATAGGTGCGTCGCGTGGAATGCTATATGACTGGGGCATGTACGCAATGGCACGGCCACCGCTTTTAGGTACTGGTGCTTCGATGTAGGCTTTACCTGAAACAGGCCTGATACTACCGAGTATTGTTAGTAATAGCGTTGTCTTCCCCGAACCGTTTGGTCCCATGACTTGGTAGAGTCCAGGCCCCTCCATCACGGCGCTTAGATTACTTAGTACTACTTTACCGCCTCGCTTAACCGTCAAAGAATCCAGCACTATCTTCAAGTCCTAGCCCTGTGCACGACTATATAAAGAGGCCTATATATACTGTGCACAGGGGTGCGTTCTGTGAGGTCATTGATTATAATGCTACTATTATTAATAATGGTTGCGCAGACCGCGTGCAAGCCCGTTCACGCCCGAGACAACGGGCTTCAACCGGTAATCGTGGTAACGTTCAGCCACTTGAAGCCAGATGTAGAACTGCTTCTGTGTAATGGGGTGGTGTATGCATTGGTCCCCCCCAGCATAGATCCTCACGACTACCAGCTGAAGCCCAGTGATATTGAGGTATTGAGGAGAGCAGATGTCATCGTATCAACGGGTCATACGCATTTTGAGCTTGAAATACGCAACCTGGTAAAGCAAGGTGAACTTAGTGCCAAGCTCGTAGACCTATCCTCGACCCCGGAAGTCAAGTTACTTGTTAACCCCGTCACGAAACAACCGAACTACCACCTACCCGTAAGGGACCCGGTGAACTACCTAGTATTCATGAGCGCCCTCGCCCGTGTTCTGGCCGAAGCCGATCCCAATAACGAGAAATGCTATTACGGTAGATTTCACGGCCTCGCAGAGAGGCTGGCAAGGGAAATACTAGTCTATAGAAACCAGTTCAACGGGAGCGTGGTGGCTGATGGCCCTCACGTACAGTACTGTGCGGAGTGGCTCGGGCTTAGAGTTGCCTGGATCGTGAAACCCGAAGAAGGTGTTCAAGTAACGCCCGAGAACGTCGAAAAGGCTAAAGAGCTAATTAAAAGTGGGGGTGTAGTGGCAGTGTTCGTGACTAAGCCTAAGGTGTTGCCAGAGTCACGACTTCTCGTGGAGCTGGCTGAAGAGTATGGTGTGCCAGTAGTAGAGGTATATAGCCCGACAAGCAGTGTAGGTGTATACGACTCTCTGCTAGACGTGGTAATGCAGGTAAAGGAGTTGAACCTAACGACCACGGTCACGTTGAAGCCCGTGGCCGGGGACAAAGGTAGCTGGCTGGCGTATCTGTATTACATCGTTCCCGTAGTTGCATCTTTTACCGTAGGCTTCATCGCCGGAATACTGGTAAATAGGGCTAGGAGGTGGTGACATGAATACGTTAACACTTGTACTTGCCCTGCTACTACTGTTATCGTTAACGTACGTACTGCCCGCTGACCCGTTAAGAGTCCTTGCATACGTGTTCATGGGCCTCGCGCTGAGCTCCATTAGCACACTCACGTATTACAGAAGGCTGGAATTCCTGGCGGCTGAAGCGGTTCACGTGAGCTTGCTGGCCGTGACGCTTGGCACGTTACTAGAGTACTATACAGGGTTAACTTACATGGCCTACGCAGTGATAACCGGGCTACTACCGGTATACGCTACCGCGATAATGATCAGGCGCGGCTTCTCGCAAGAAAAGGCCTCCGCGGTAATCGTATCGCTGACATCCGCGCTCTCGGTCATTACCATACATTATGCCTTGACCAGCGCACCCGTAAGGTACTCCCTTTCAGGGCTCATACTCGGAGATCCGCTACTTCTAACACGCGTGGATGCGGTAACAGCGCTGGCAATCTCATTGGGGCTCTTCATAGTTGTTACCCTTACATTCCAGGAAGTCGTGGAGACGAGCATAGACGCGGAATCGGCTTCACTACTAGGCATTCGGGTAAGGCTTTACGACTTTGTAGCGTACACGGCCATAGGTGTGGCATCTGTAGGCTTGCTGAAGCTTGCAGGCTACGTTATGGAACACGTACTACTGCTACTACCAGCTATCACGGCCTCTTCCTACTCTACTGGCGTGAAGGCGCACTACATGAACACGGTTTTACTGGGTACATCTCTCACGGCCCTTGGCTACGCGCTCTCATACGTATTAAACACGGCCCCTACAGGATTAACTGGAATACTGCTCTTCGTCGTACTCGTTATAGGGCACGTAAAGAGGGGGGTTTAAGTGACGAGCAAGAAGAGGTTCGGTATCAGCATACCTATAAACGTAGTTAATCAATTGGAGAAAGTAGTGATATCGACTGGTAAGGACAGGTCGAGTATCGTCACAAAAGCCCTCGAAGAGTACCTTCACGAGGACCTTCACGGCGAAATCGAGCACCCATGTTCTGGGATCATTGTGTACTTCGGTGAACTAGCACTTAGTGGTATTAAAGGAGAAGAGCTGAGAGCCCTGGTTAAATCGCTATGTACAGTTAAATTAAGTGGAGGATATGTAACGGTGCTCTTCGTTGAGGGGTCATTTAAGCACATAACCTTGTTGAGAGAGTCTCTTTCGAAAGAAGCTAAGAAAGCGGAGTTGACGAGGTACATCCCACTGTACTGCTCTTATAGGAGGTAGCGTTCTTGGTGCTGGAAGAGCGCAGGTACGCGTTCAACCCCATCAAGGGGTACTGGATCACCTCCTTCCTATTAAAGGGCCTAGAAAATAGAAGCGGGTGTTTTGAGGCAACCCTAGATCTCGGTTTGAGCAGGAGCACGGTATGTATCGAAGGAAGAGCTCTTAGAGTAGACGGCGTCTCCTTGGACCTGGACAATATTGCACCGAGCGAAGAGGACAGGGTAGTTATCTACGAGACTGCTCGAGACGTAGCCTACGAGGTGGCCCGTTACACACCTACGAGCTTCTACAAGCTCAAAGCGGTAGCACTTGATAAAGCGCCTACACTGGAAATTAATGGCATACACATGCACAGAATAACTGGCGTAGACCCGTGGAAAGATGCTCTCCTGAAAGTACGCGCGGCGGGAATTACACGGAACAACTTCGTCCTAGACACGTGTATGGGTTTAGGTTATACGGCCATTGCCTCGCTAATGCGCGGCGCTAAATGGGTTTACACTTTCGAAGTCGACGAGAACGTCGTGTGGATTGCCGAAAGAAACCCGTGGAGCCGGAAACTTGGGAGCACAAACGTCAGCATCTTCCTCGGAGATGTAGTAGAGTACGTACACTCATTACCCGACGCCTACTTCGATAGGGTGATTCACGATCCCCCACGCTTCACTAAATCGACCGGTAGTTTATACGGTTTGGAGTTTTACAGAGAGCTGTACAGGGTCATGAAGCCGAGGGGAAAGCTCTTCCACTACACTGGTGAACCACACAGGCACGGGGGTCCAAGCATATTAAAAGGCATCAAGAGAAGGCTCGAGGAGGCCGGTTTACGAGTACTCTACTATGATGAGGATGCCCTAGGATACGTGGCCGTGAAGTACTACTGACTCCTCCTCCGCCTCTGGGGAGCCAAGCCTTCAGCTACGATGCACGTGCGTGGTTCAGCCCCGTAACCTTCTTCACGGGTCTGCCTAGGACGCTTTCATCACCGTCATACAGCATTAGCGTTTCTAGCTATTAAACTAAACCTACACGTGTGAGAAGCCGATCTCAGCCTCTAAGCCGGGTGTAAAGAGCTCGAGCCGAACGTTGAGCGGCAAGGATAAAAGTAAAGGCTACTTAGATTTTAACTACGGGTGGTTTATTGGAACTTCTCTACCTCAGTAGGAGGGATGTTGAATCGCTGAATATCTCCTATAACGAAGTCATCAACGCCGTCGAGCTGTCATTTAAACTCAAAGGTGAGGGTAAGGTTCAGTTGCCTCCCAAACCTGGAGTTAATCCCAGGCCTAATTCCTTCATTCACGCTATGCCTGCCTACGTGGGCGAAGTAGACGTTGTTGGTGTGAAGTGGGTTTCAGGGTACCTCGGAAACCCGGCAAGGGGTCTACCCTACATCAACGCGATACTCATATTAAATGACCCGGAAACAGGGCTTCCAGTAGCTGTAATGGATGCCACCTGGATAACGGCGGTGAGGACAGCAGCTGCCTCAGCTGTAGCGGTAAAGTACATGGCGTCACCGGGAGCAGAATCTCTCGGTATAGTAGGCCTCGGCGTTCAGGGAAGAACACATTTACTCGCAATAAGGGAGGTCTTAAGACTGAGGCGGGTCTACGTACATGACGTTATTAAACAGAAAGTTAAAGCTTACATTGAAGAGATGTCGCCTCAGTGCCCCGAAGCCGAGATTGTGCCGTGTGAAGACTACAAGTGCGTGACACGGAACTCCGATGTAGTTGTAACGGCTACGTACATCGTTGAAAGGCCTAAGAGGTTTATTGCACTTAAAGACCTAAGGGAAGAATTTCTAGCTATACCAGTAGATTACGATGCGGCCTTCGAGGAGGATGTTGCACGCGCAGTAGACGTCTTCGTGGTAGACGACAAGGAGCAGTATTTAGTGACCAAGGGCAAGGAAAAGTACTTTAAGGGGTACCCGGACATCGTTGAGTTCGACATGGGGGACGTCGTAGCGGGTAGAGCGGGTGATTTGAGGGTTAAGGCTAGAAAAATGGCGTTACTCATGGGGATAGCTTCACACGACGTTGTAGTGGCCAAGCTCATATACGATAAAGCAATCAAACGTGGTGTAGGTGTGAAACTCCCACTTTAACTCAATTACAGCTGAAGGCTTGGCTTCCCAGAGGCGGAGGAGGAGTCACGTGAACCTGGTTGACGTTAAGAGAAGACTATTCGATCTCCTGGCCTCTTCTATTGGAAGGCACGTACATGTCAACAGGTGGGTTTACTCCACTTTGAATAAAGTAGTTGAATTGCCTTTTACAGTAGAGTCTACGGGAGATGTGTTTCACGTATTCGAAACGCGGGTTGATGTACCGGATAGCAACCTAGTGTGGTTGTTAAAGCTCGCAATTAGCGGTAATGCATTGCTTGAAGTAGACGGTAAACCACTCGCCGGCGTGGACGAGGCACATACCTACAGTCCCCTGGAACCGGGCAAGCACGCAGTGAAGGTTACTGCCTCCCCGCGGAGCCTTTTCGGATACCACAAGTGGAACCTCGTATTTGAGAGCGCATACTTAGTTGAAGTGGCCTGGAACGCTTTTAGCTTTGCGTTAAGGGCATTAAAGCTAGTGGAGTTCGTGGAAAGCCTCATGCCTGGTAAACTCAGAGCCGACTTCGAAGAGCTCCTCTACGGAGTTTTTAGTAAAGTGCGATTTAACCCGAGCCTAAGGCAAATAGCGTTAACTAACATTCTACTGTACAGCACAGCACCGGTACCCTATTTTAAAGGAAGGGAAGACCTGCCAAGGCCTTATGGAGACTACTTATGGCTAACCGGGGTATATGGCCTCGGCGTGCTGAAGGGTGCCTTGCCGGATATAGAGGATGAAGACGTATGTAAGGCCATTGAAGCCTCAAAAGCCCTTGAAAGGGCTCTGTATACAGGCCTTCAAGAGCTCTCAGCAAGGTATGGTAAGCCCGGCTTGGCGTTCGCCGCAGGGCACAGCCATATTGACGCCGCATGGTTATGGCCGCGAGCTGAAACCGTGGAAAAGGTCCTCAGGACGTTTTCCACGATCGTAAGCCTGATGAGAGAATATAAATTCACATACCTTCAGAGCTCAGCACAGTACTATGAGTGGGTCGAGGAGAGGGCTCCTCACCTATTTGAAGAAGTAAGGAAACTGGTTGAGGAGAAGAGGTGGATTGTTGTCGGCGGGATGTGGGTTGAAAGCGATACCCAGCTAGTCGACGGGGAGTCTATTGCGAGGCAGTTTCTCCACGGTCAAAGGTACTTTAAGTCGAGGTTTAACAGGTTGGCGAGAGTTGGGTGGCTACCAGACAGTTTCGGCTTCTCGGGTAACTTACCTCAGATCATGAAGCTCAGCGGCATAGAGGTTTTCGTGACGCATAAAGTCATGTGGAACGACACGAACGAGTTTCCGTATCACGCGTTCAGGTGGCGTGGTATTGACGGTACAGAGATCCAGGTACACATTATCGTGCCATCATACGGTGAACCATCGACGCCGGCATCTGTTCACAGGTACTGGGAAAGGTATAAGAGCAAGGAAGTCACACCCTTCATAGTATATGCTTACGGTTACAGCGATGGCGGTGGAGGACCTACACGTGAAATGCTGGAACTCCTAGAACTCGACAAGATCGTGCCCGGTATACCGCGAGTAGAACACTTCGACGAGGAGAAGTACATTAACGAACTCAGAAAAGCGCGGTCTAAGCTTCCCGTATGGAACGGAGAAATATACGTAGAGGCGCACAGAGGGACTTACACGACTAATTTCAAAGTAAAGGAACTAATGGCAAGGGCAGAAGTTAACCTCCTACAGGCTGAAATAGCATCGACACTCGCAGACATTTTAGGTCTAGAGAAGCCGAACAAGGAACTCATTAACTCCTTATGGAAACTACTACTGTTCAACCAATTTCATGACGTGCTACCGGGTAGCTCCGTTAAAGAGGTGTACGACGATGCCTATAGGGATTTAGAGTACGTTATTAGGAGCTCGGAGGAGGTCATCGGCCGTGCTCTCCGGTCAGCGAGTAAATCCAGCGGTGACGCTAAGCTAGTCGTACTGAATACCTTACCTTGGCGCAGAAAAGTCATAATCGAGATGGGCAAAGAACACGGAATACCAGTCACCTACAACACGGTTGAGTGTCAAGATGCAGGTGATAGGTACTACGTTAGCGTCGAGTTGATCCCGCTGGGGTTTAAGGCGTTAAAGTTGATGAAGGCAAGGTGTACGGCGGGCCCCGGCGTCTTAGTTCGCGAAAGTAGTGGCGGAATTGTGCTGGAAAACGAGCACATCACTCTTGAAGTGGGTAAGGGAGGTGACATCGTATCGGCGATCCTCAAGAACGAGGGGGTGGAAGTGTTTAGCGAGCCATCTAACAAGTTGGTAGCTCACATAGACAAGCCGGGTACTTGGGACGCGTGGGATATACGCAGAGATTTTCTCCATGAAGGTGTAGAGTTAGTGGCTCTCGGCGAACCCCGAGTAACCATTCGAGGACCACTGGTATCTTGTATTGGCGTTATACGTGGTTTCGAGAAATCAACCGTAGACCAGGAAATATGCCTCTATAAGGATTCGCCGCTAGTTGAGATCAGGAATAGGCTCTTATGGCGCTCGAAAGGTGTACTGGTTAAAACGTGGTTCACGATCAACGCGGAGAAGACGAGGGCCTTCTTCGAAGTGCCCTACGGCGTTCTAGAAAGGCCCACTAGAGTGAATTCTACGTGGGATGAAGCTAGGTACGAGGTCCCGGCTCTTCGCTGGGCTGATCTGGAAGGCGAGAGTGTCAGCTTAGCCGTGATAGCGCCATCGAGGCACGGATACGCTGTTCACGGCAATAGACTAGGTCTTAGTTTGATAAGGTCGCCGGCGTTTCCGAACCCCTGGAGCGATCTCGGGGTGTTCGAAACCACGTATTACCTGTACCCGCACACCGGTAATTACGAAGAAGCAGCAGTACCTAAAATAACACAAGAAGTTCTACATAAGGCGTTCTACGCCATTATCAGGGGCACCGAAGACATGTCACTACTCGAAATCGAGCCGCCTAGACTAGTCCTCAGCGCATTTAAACCAGCCGAGGACCTAGATGGTTACGTGTTAAGACTATTCAATCCATGTAGTAAAGCGATTAGGATTAAGGTAAGAATCAACCCGGTAGTTAGGGTTCTCAGCGCGTTCGAGGTGGATATACCGGAGCTAAACGTATTACGCGAATTCGAAGTTCAAGAAGGTGTCGTGGAAGTTGAAGTTGAGCCGTTTAAGATACTAACGCTGAAGTTGAGGTTGGCCGGTTCTCGGGGTGAACACGGCCCCGAAACAGGGATATGACTCAACTATTTCAAGCCCTGTGCTTGTGGATGATGTAATAAAGCTGAGAGATGAACACGGATAAAGGGCTATTTACAGGTGCTTGAAGTTGAACTATGACGAGCTGGTCTCCGTACTAGCGAGCACGTTGTACACAGTGATGAATAAACACGTATCCGTGCGTAAGGCATTTACAAGTACTTGTAGGAGACTTAGGTGTAGTGGTCCCGAGTTACCGCGTGAAACTGTCTTTCAGCTCGCAAGGAGCTTCATTTCTAACTACTATAGGGTCAAGTATATAGCCGAGAAATGTGGTAAGCGCAAACCTAGCTACAGGCTCTTGGCAAGGCTTTACCTTCACCTACACGGCGAAGAGTATGGGATTAAACATGCTTCGAGGCTCGAGAAGGCAGTTAGACGGGACTTCCCTGCACTCAATAGCGTGCTCGCAGAATTCATGGAGGGGTGGGCTAGGTTATCGTACCCCGAGTGGTTTTATAACGAGCTGGCCTCTTTAATTCCTAAACACGAAGTTGAAGAGCTACTTGAAGCGATGAATAAACGCGTCTTCTGGATTCGAGTTAACACTTTAAAAGCAGACGTTGATAAGGTACTTAGAACACTAGAGAAGGAGGGCGTAGAAGGCGAGCAGGATCCCGAAATACCGTTCCTAATTAGGATCTCAAAGACCAGTAAGCCTTTGAGGACGCTTAGTTTGTTCAAGGAAGGCGTAATTATTCTACAGGACAAGGCAAGCGTCCTGGCCGTTATGGCGTTAAGGCCTGAGCCGGGGATGCTAATATATGACTACGCTGCCGCACCTGGCGTTAAAGCATCGCTTATAATGCAACTAACGGAGAACAGGGCGCGCATAGTTGCGGCTGACATTTCGCAGAAAAGGCTTGAAGCGATGGAAAGGATGCTAAAGCTTTACGGGGTGGATAGGAGCAGGGTGGTGTTAACGATCGCTGATAGTAGGGACTTGAAGTTAGAAAGAAGGGCGGACCTCGCGCTCGTTGATGCCCCGTGTACTAGTAGTGGTGCGGTGTCTAAGGACCCAGCAATTAAGATCTTCTTGAACAATAGGGAGCTGGTTTACGCGGCAAAAAGCGTCCAAGTAGGACTCCTACACAATGCGCTTAGGCAGGTTGATAGGGTGGTCTACGCGACGTGCTCTCTCCTACCCGAGGAAGGCGAGGAGGTCGTTGAGGATGTGCTAAGGAGAGGCGTTGAGCAGAGAGTAAGGGATGCGGGAATAAAGACGCGGAAAGGCTACGCGAAGTATAGTATTTGGAACCACGTGCACAGGACAATGCCGCATCTAGACATGTGTGAAGGATTCTTCGTGGCAAGATTCGAGAAGTAGATAGTGCTTTAAGCGACGGGGTACGCTATTTAAGCCCGGCGCGGTTGGGGTATAAACAGCATAACCTTAATAGCGTTGCCGAGTCATTTTACTTAAACGGCAGGTGGTTGTTTTGAGTACGGTGATCGTGCCCGACACTCAGGTATTCTACGTTTTCAGCCCGGACGTGAAACCTGTTGTACGCGTTAAACGAGGCGATAGATTGATCGTTTACACCAAAGACGCGTTAGGCGGCCAGATCACGAGCGAGGAGAACGTTGTCACCTCTATGGACTTCTCAAAAGTAAACCCGGCGACGGGACCTATATACGTTGAGGATGCTCAACCGGGTGACGCGCTTCTAGTTAGGGTAGTATCCGTCGAGGTGGCTGGACGAGGCTTTGTCGTGACGGCTCCAGGTGCCGGTGCATTGCCACGCCTTGTACGCGAAGCGAGAACGAGGACTTGCTACGTGTACGGCGACTCCGTGGAGTTCCTCGGCTTCAAGTTGCCGGCTAGAAAGATGATTGGAGTTATAGGCGTTGCTACTAGTGAAAAAGCACCTACAGGGGTTCCTGGCAGGCATGGAGGTAACCTAGATACCAGGTTCATCACTGAAGGGTCCTTGGTAATCCTACCGGTAGAGCACCCGGGAGCGCTTCTAGGCCTCGGAGACCTCCACGCAGTGATGGGTGATGGTGAGGTGTGCGTGGCAGCGTGCGAAGTGCCGGGCAAGGTGACGATCGAGCTCGACGTCGCTAAAAACCTTGCACCTGCGTGGCCAGTAGTGCAACACAACGGCTCCTTCTACATTCTTGTCTCACACGATAAAATTGAAGGCGCCATTGAAGAAGCTGTAAACGTGTCCGTGGAGGCCCTCTCGCGCGGTTTAAAGCTGAACTGGCATGACGCGTACATGCTTGCAAGCCTCGCAGTAGACGTTGGTATTAGCCAGTTAGTAGACCCGAGGAAGACGGCGTGGACTAGGATACCTACATCCTTAATCTCCTTAGAAAACCTGCTAAACGCACTCTCAGAGCTGAGATAAAAACCATGAGTAGCACCAGCAACATCATTACACTCAGAGAAGTCACTTCGCCTGACTACGTGAGCAGAGTTTACGTACACTACACTGGTCTAAGTAAACCAGTACACGTTTCAAGCCTACATGACAGCGCCATACGCGAAGTAGTGCTCCAAAGCGGTAACGTAGAGTACCTACTAGATGCTAGTGGGGTCCGCGAACTCTACATCTACGAAGTCGTATACTTTCATAGAGCGCTACATGTAAAATGCTACCAACTCGTTAACGGCCACCTAAAACGCCTTGACGATTATTGCACCATCGTGGATACCTCAACGGGAAACAAGAAGCTGGACGAGTTAGTAGGTGAAGTGGTAAAATACAGGGCCTTCTGGTCTACGAAGCTCTGCGAGGCCCCAGCGGGTACTTTAAAGGCTTACGACGCCGTGCTAAAAGCCCGCGCAGCACTGGACTATTTCCTGTTTAAGAGGCTTAAGGAAACCTGGCTCACATACTCTAGCGAGTACCTCGGGTTCGCGTACGCTCTACTCCATAGCATCCTCGGAGAACGTGGTTTTGCACCTGTAGAGACCCAGCTTGAAGAGGTCTGCGGTTTCGCAGAACGCGTCAACGAACCTAGATGGAGGGGGGTTGTCATTAATTACACTAACGGCGGCTTAAACGTGAATGTAAGCCTGGAAAGGCGCGTGGGATGGGTTGTACCAGACCTCCTAATAACCACTCCCCGTGGGAGTACTGTAATTGAGTGTAAGCAGGGGCCACCTGTAACGTGGCTTACCAAGGCAATTAAGCAGGCTAAAGGATACAAGCTACTAATACCAGCAGCACTAGTCCTCTTAACGCCCCGAGAGCTGGACCTTCAGGAGCGGGAGAGGCTCTTAAAGCATTATGATTACGTAGTGTACAGTTGCACCGTGGAAAACTATGATGCTTGTAAAAACGAGCTGTCACGTGTACTTTAGAACACGACATTGATATTATTTGTGTTTATTAAGGGCTATTATGAAAACTACTAGTGTGCAACTAGAAGTTTAGAACCGGGTGTGCACGTTCACGGGAAAAACGAGAAGAGTGTTTAGGAAAATACGAGGTAAGCTTAAAGAAGATTCCACGTTACACAAGTGGGCCGTACCGCCCAGTAGCCCGGAATACTTAAGAAGAAAAGTGGTCGAATACCTCGAAAAAGCCTTCTCTGAGGCATAAAACTATATGTAGTGTATCTTCTCCTAAGCACGCCGATCCGTGGGGCCTAAACCCGCGTTGAGCGTAATGTATCATGGAAGGCTGTGCCCGAGACGTGGAACCTTAACCCTAGCCCGTTGCAGCATCGAGAGATCGTAACTTAATTTAACTTCTTTATTTAATTTTTTAATTTAAAACTAGGAATGGGAGTAGCGTTTAAAGTTCGTGGTTTACTCGCTGGAACTGATCTGCGAAATCACTGCGAGTATGTCGCCTCCCGCGACTTTCTGGTATGTGCCGTTCTCGACGTCAACTCTATACAAGTGCATGTACGCTATTCCGCCCTCTTCAAACCAGTAATTGCTGTAATTAATGAGCTCCTCGTAGATACCCCTGGGAAACACCTTACTCAAGCCGCTCCTTGTTATGTACTTTCCCCCAGGATCAACTATTATCACGTCATTTTTGTTTAACATGATGATTGCTGCATGCTTTCTGCCACTATTTAGATCTATGATTGCAAACAGCAACTTATCTGCCACTTTCTCTCCGCGTACATACCCGAGGTAAAAGTAGATCATCGCGTACGCTAGTATCGCCTGATCCTCACAATCGCCTTGACGGTGTTTCGCGGTAAACCAGGGTGTTTGTATATAGTTCTGCACGAGCGTGACTTCGTAGTAACAGTACTTTTCCTCAACGATCCTAACGCACCTGGTCTTGTCGGGTAGTGGAGCCGGTATTTCCGGGTCACTGATATCCTTTACGTTATTTATAATCCACGTGTATATGCTTTCCACGGTTTCGTAAACGTCATTAAGGTCCGTGTTTAACTCGACTACGAGTTTACCTACAGCGAGCACTTCGTTCTTTATAAGTACGTGTGCAAGTGCTTCTGGAAGGCAGCATCTCTGCTCCAGTACCCTGACGACCTCGGCTAGCGATAGGTTAAGCTTTCTAAGCGTATCTCGAAGCTTACTATTCTCTACCATCAACTCCACTATTGTGATGTCCCTTGCCGCTATTACCTGGTTGTAGTGGACAACTAGCGATAGCGACGTGGCAAGGAAAACTAGAACGAGCATTATGGTGATTTTCACTGCTAGTGGTACAGGCTTTTTCGGTAGAATGGGGTACTTCCGCCTCCTAAAAATACCCAACGGAGAACACCTTATGCTGAGATGCACCCTAACCAACAGTTATGCAGCGTACGGCCTAATAGGCTTACCGAGCTGAGAGGGGTTAATATTGTCCTGGCGTTAGCAAGATTACCATAGACGAGAAAACGAATCAATTGGTTGTCCGCGTTGAACAGCTTGGTTGACGTGTTTAGGGGGAGGATCATTGAGTGGTACTGGAAACACGGTCAGCGTGAATTGCCCTGGAGAAGTACCGGGGATCCATGGGCGATACTTGTAGCGGCCGTTATGTTGCGCAGAACTACTACGAGGCAGGTTTTACGGGTGTACGATGAATTCATTAAGAGGTATCCTCAACCAGAGTTGCTTTTGAATACTAACCTAGCCGAGATAGAGCTCCTCATAAGACCCCTGGGACTGCGTAGCAGAACCAGGCAGCTCGTCGAGCTAGCAGGTTACATCGTTAAGAAGCTCGGAGGGAAAATACCTTGTTCTAGAGAGGTACTGAAGAGGCTTCCCGGTATAGGTGACTACGCTCTTTCAGAGGTATTACTGGCATACTGTAATGAACCAGTTCCCCTACTAGACACCAACATGGTTAGGGTTCTGTTTAGGGTTTTCGGTGTTAAACCAGCTAAACTACCTCCTTACAGAGATGGTGAATACCGCGAGTTTGTAAAATACCTCGTACCCGGAAATCCTGAGCTCGCGAAGTGCTTTAACTACGGGGTATTGGATTTCGCCAGGAAAGTGTGTACTGCTAGGAGGCCGCGGTGTGGTGCATGCATATTAAACGATATATGCATCCACGCGGGCTCAAAGACAACCACCGGCCACCAGTTTTCAAGCACTTTCACTCTTTAAATACATGGTGAGGGCTTTGCTTCGTCTACACATGAATGAGTCACCTTATCCACCCTCCGCGTTAGCAGTAGAGTACGCTCGTAAATATGTGGAGTACATGAACATCTACGATGTGGAGGGGTTAAGGGAAGAACTGATAGTGGAGCTCGAAAAGTACACTAATCTACCACGCGAACACATAGAATTCTTTCCAGGGTCTTCGTACATATTGCTACTCATGGTCGCGCTCGCAAAAGCACAAAATATCGAGGTGGTACTACCTCATCCAACATTCCATGCACTTTACCCAGTACTTCGAAGTTTTAACGCCAACTACGCGTACGTGAAGCTTACCCAAAGATTCGAGCTCGACAAACAGGTGTTCTTGAGATCGGCCGAGAACAGGCTTGTCTACTTGGCGAACCCTAATAACCCCACGGGAAATCTCCTCGTAGAGGATCCTAGTTATATATCTAAGCTCGCGCAGGTGGCGAGGTACGTGTTCGTGGATGAAGCTTACTATGAGTTCTCGGGATCAACGGTCAAGGACCTGGTAGTGGAACACGAAAATGTTGCCGTCTTAAGAAGCCTTTCAAAGGCCTTCAGCCTAGCCGGTGCAAGGTTCGGTTACCTACTAGCCGGTAAGCGCGTTAAGGAACACCTGAACTCCCTTAGAATAGGGTTTGAAACCCCAATAATGACCCAAGCGGCTGCATTAGGGGCTCTAAGGGACAGAAAATACGTGGAGAAGATCGTAGAGGAGGTTAAATCTACGAGGGATTACGTTAGGCGCAAGCTACTGGAAGTTGGGCTTTGGAGCCCCGAGAGCAGGGCGAACTTCATCCTGGTAGACCTAGGTAAACCCTGTAGGGAGGCTTGGGAAAAACTCAGCGAGCACGGTATATTAACCCTATGCCTCGAGCTCGTGAAAGACCTCGTAGACTACGGCAACTACCTGAGAGTAACCGTTGGTAAGCCAGACGACATGAACACCTTCTTAGAAAAAATATTAGAAGTCCTCTAAGCCCTCTACTCGCAGTTTTCTTTATTAGTACGAGCTGTTCCAGCGTTTGCGGCGAAGCGGGCTTGTTTCCGTGGCAGAAGGCGATCTCCGGGTTTAAGTATTGTCCTCGTTTGCCGTAGACCGCAATGGTCGCGCAACCACCAGCCGGTGTGGAAACATAGCTCGTAGTAGCTAGTTGTGGTGGACTTCGTTACGTGGTGGTTCCATGAACCGGTACCCTGATCGAATGGAGCAGTATATTACTCTTGTACCCCCTTGAGGAAGATACACAACCAGTTAAGCGGGAGGTTTAATGCCTAACCCGGTAGTTGAAATTGAAGACGGCGAGGCATTCTACGAGGACGTGTACCCGTATAGGGGTGTGCCGCGGGTCTTAGCGGCAGACACCAAGATAGCGGGTAACCTGGAAAAGATCTACTTAACGGACACGACTCTTCGAGACGGGCAACAAGGTAGTAGGCCCTTCACGGTTAAGGAGTGTGAGCTGATTTACGAGCTGCTCGCAGATATTGGCAAAGACGGCGCAATATACAGCACAGAGCTGTTTCTATATACTGAGAAAGATAAAACGGCTGTGAAGAGCCTTAAAGAATACGGATACAGGTACCCCAAGGTTATAGGGTGGATAAGGGCTACTCGCGAGGACGTACAGTTGTTACTGGACACCGGTCTAGATGAAACAGTTGTGTTGATGTCTATATCGGATTACCACGTGAAGTATAAGTTCAACTCCACCAGGTCGAGAGTCGTGAGCAAATACCTCGAAGTCGCTGAGCTTCTACTAAGCAGGGGGATCGCGGTAAGGGCCTCTCTCGAAGACGTAACTCGTGCTAATGTACGTGGCGTGGTGATCCCGTTCATTAAGAGCCTCTTACGGCTCAGCGAAAGGTACGCGACACCCCTGATCATAAAGCTCCCTGACACCCTTGGCCTAGGTTTACCGTTTCCCGAGATCCCGTTACCTAGAGGCATACCGGCACTAGTAGAAACCATAATTAGTGAGACAGGCTTAAGGCCGGAGCAACTGGAATTCCACGGACACAACGATTTCGGCCTTGTAGTTGCGAATCACTTAGCTGCATGGCTCCACGGCGCTGCCGGATCTAACTGCACACTTCTCGGTATAGGTGAAAGGGCCGGCAACTGTCCGCTGGAAGTCATGGCAATTCACTACGCTGGGATCCGTGGAGAGGGCAGTATAAATTTGAAAGCCATATCGCGGATGCCTGAATTGTTTGGTAAACTTGGATTCTCCGTACCGGAGCACTATCCCCTAGTGGGTAGAAACGCCTTCAGGACAAAGGCGGGTATACACGTTGATGGGTTGCTGAAGAACCCTAGAGTCTACTTACCATTCGACCCGTTAGAGGTGCTCGGTATACCATACTCTATGGAAGTAACCCCTTACTCCGGGCGTTCCGCCGTGGTAGCCTGGATAAAGAAAAACCTCGGAATAGACGTTGATAAAACCGATCCTAGAGTAGAGGTCGTTTACAGGGAAGTGATTAGCGCTTTTAAAGGCGATGTCAAGGCAAGACCTCTAAGCGACGAGGAACTGCTCGAAATCGTCAAGAGGTACTTCGACGCGTGAAGGCGATTGCCATGGGTTTAGTGGACAAGATAGTGTCCAAAGCCCTCGGCAGAACAGTGTTTCCAGGAGAGATCGTAGTAGTTAACGTAGATGCTCTGTACGCGCATGACGGTACAGCACACCTCGTGGTGGAGGCCATAGACAGGGAGCTCGAAACCACTACTCAACTGAAACTTAGAGATAGCGCGCACTTCTTCATAGACCATGCCGCCCCCGCGCCCCACATAGCGGTGGCAAGCGTTCACAAGTTAATGAGAGAGTTTAGTGCAAAGTACAACGTGAGGCTGTTCGAAGCCGGCTGGGGGATATGCCATCAAGTAGTCGTCGAAGAGGGGCTCGTGAGGCCGGGCATGATCGTGATCGCGACGGACAGCCACGCCCCCACGATCGGCGCCTTCGGCGTGTACGCCACGGGTGTTGGTAGCACAGACGCTGCAATAGCATTAGTATATGGTGAGACGTGGCTCAGAGTGCCGGAAACCCACTTGGTGCGCTTGACGGGGCACGCTCCTGAAGGCGTAACTAGCAAGGACATCGCGCTATATGTACTGGGCGAAGTAAAGTCAGACGGAATGTTGGGAAAAGTCGTGGAGTATCGAGGGGACTTTTTAAAGCATTTAAGCATGGACTCTAGAATGACACTTACAAACATGTCCACGGAGATGGGCGCGGAATCCGCCATAATGCCGGTAGACGAGGTAACGCGCGAGTGGCTTGCTAGTAATGGCTACGGCGTGTTCCGGGAAGTCGAATGGAATGACCCAGGGGAATTTGGGGACGAGCTCGTGGTTGAGGTTAACAGGCTAGAGCCGCTTGTAGCTGAACCCCCTGACGTAGACAATGTAAAAGCCGTAACAGAGCTTGAAGGCATCGAGGTAGATCAGGTGTTCGTGGGGTCCTGTACCAATGGGCGCTTAGAAGACATCAAAGTAGTGGCTAGTATGTTGAAAGGGAAGAAAGTAAGAGTCAGGTGCATAGTTATACCGGCTTCTAGGAAGGTATACTTGGAGTCTATTAGGAGAGGTTACGCGGAGATCCTATTACGGGCTGGTTGCATTATTGGCCCACCCACTTGCGGGCCTTGCGTTGGCGCGCACATGGGAATACTGGCCGAGGGGGAGGTCGCGGTGTCGACATCTAACAGGAACTTCCCCGGAAGAATGGGCCACAAGGACAGCAAAGTGTACTTAGCCTCGCCGGCGGTCGCGGCGGCCACAGCCATAGAAGGTAAGATAGCTGATCCCAGAAAGCACATACACCCGGGGTGTTAATTGTGATCGTGCGCGGCAGGTGCTGGAAGCTCGGAGACAACATTAGCACGGACCACATAATATCGGGTAAGTACAAATTTGAAGCAATAAACGACCTCGGAAAAATGACTGTTCACGTGCTAGAAGAAGTCATACCCGGGTTCTACGAAAAGGTACTGCCAGGAGACGTGATAGTCGCGGGTAGAAATTTCGGCAAAGGCTCGAGTAGGGAGCATGCTCCAAGACTACTGAAGCTTGTCGGTGTAGGAGCTGTCGTGGCGGAAAGCTTCGCGCACATATTCTACAGGAACGCGATAAACGTGGGGTTGCCGGTGATCGTAGCTAAGGTCATTCCGAGGTTTACGGATACCGGGGACTTGGTAGAAGTGGACCTAGAAGGCGGCTACATTAGAAACCTCACGAAGAACGTGGAGGAAAGGTTCAAACCGTTTCCACCTGAGGTAAGATTAGTACTGGTATCCGGCGGCATAATCGAGTACGTGAAAAAGCATGGTGCACTACCGTGGCGAGGCGCTACAAGATAGGCGTCATTTGGGGGGATGGCATAGGGCCCGAAGTAGTATCGGCTGCGCTGGAAACGCTATCGTACCTGAATCCGAACTTAGAGTTCGTAGACCTCGAAGCAGGCTATGAGTACTATAAGAAACGCGGTAAGCCCATAGAAGACAACTTCTTCGATAAGGTTCGGGAAATTGATGCCATTCTTAAGGGTCCTCTACATACACCGCTGGATGACAAGGAGTTCAAGAGCGTGAACGTACTGATCAGGAGGGAGCTGGGCCTCTACGCTAACGTGAGGCCGTTCAAGAGCTTCAAAGGCATTTCTACGAAGAAGTTCAACTTCGTGATCGTCAGAGAGAACACAGAGGACGTTTACGTAGGGATAGAAGGCCTACACGGGGACTACGCGGTAGCATTAAGAATCATTAGTAGACAGTCAACGGAGAAGGTGGTAAGGCTCGCTATAGATATTGCCAGGCTTCGCGGGTTTAGTAGAGTCACGGTCGTCCATAAAGCGAACATTTTAAAGCTCACAGATGGGCTCTTCCGGGAGGTTTTTTACAGTATAGTGTCTGGTTATAGCGACGTAACACCCGGGGAGCTAATCGTGGATGCAGCAGCGTACGTAATGGTCAAGAACCCGGAAAACCTCCAAGTTCTCGTAATGCCTAATCTCTACGGAGATATCCTCTCAGACCTGGCCGCTGGAATGGTCGGCAGTCTCGGGCTTTGCGGTTCTGCGCAGATCGGTGATACAGTGGCCGTATTTGAGCCCGTACACGGTACAGCGCCCGATATTGCCGGTAGAGGCGTCGCTAACCCTCTTGGAGAAATTACTGCCGCAAAGATGATGCTCGAATACCTCTCCAAGAAGTATAGTGATGAGGTGCTCTCAAGGCAGGCGTTCGTGCTGGAACGGGCAATAGATATCCTGATCGAGGATAGAAGGATCCTTACACCAGACCTCGGCGGCAATAAAGGCACGAGAGATGTTGTTACGGTGTTAAAGGATGTTATCGGGGAAATCCACACGAAGTAGCCTCAAACCCACGTCCTTAAAACTATCATAGTATACGTGCTCACTACTCCGCGAATAGACCTTATATCGTCTATGAACTTGTTTATCATGTCAACGCCGGGTGCTCTCAGTATCGCAACTATGTCGTATTCCCCGGTGACCTCGTACACGGCGTCTATCCCAATGATCCTCTTAATGCTTTTAGAAACCTCAGGAACGGGTATTGGTGGTTGCGTCTTCACGAGGACAACAGCCTTTACTTCGTTCTGCAGATCGTATTCTATTGTCATTTTCTTTATAATCCCAGTCTTTATCAGCTTCGAGATCCTCTTACGCACGGCGGATTCGCTAATCCCGAGTTCTCTAGCGAGCCTTGAATAGGGCATTCTCGCGTTTTCCTTGAGCAGATGAAGAAGCTTTAAGTCGAGCTCATCGAGTACCATGAATTACCCCTCCTACCCTGCCCTAATACGCGTTCCAGAACCACTTAATATACTTGTTATAGGCCTCTCTCCGAGGCCCGATCCTATTACAGCTTCTCCGACACCTTCCTCGACCGCCTTAACGGCTAACATGGCTTTCCTGTTCATGCCTGCCCCAATTCTGCTTGCGAGTTCGCCGTACCGCGAAGTCTTTATCTCCTCTACCAGGGAGCCATCTAGTAAAACGCCGTCAACGTCTGTCAAATAAACGATCTTGGAGGCTTTAAGCGCCGTTGCAATAGAGTAGGCTACCTGGTCTCCGTCAATGTTGAGCAAGGTCCCTTCGCTATCTATAGCTAACGGTGCTACGACGACTATGTAGCCGAGCGATAAAAGCGTCGAAAGAAGTTGTGTATCAACTTTTAGTATTCTACCAGTGTATCCTCCATCAACGATTCTTCGTCTTCCCCTCTCGTCGACTACTACAATCCTCTTCTTTCTCTCCGCTAGGAGTATTAAGCCGTCGGCCCCGGAAACCCCTACGGCCTTTCCACCTGCACGTACTATGCTTGATACCACCTGCTTGTTTACCTTGCCTGCGATGACCATCACGTAGACTTCGAGCTCTTTTTCATCGGTATACCTACTTTTAATGCCTTCCGGTGAAACGACGAACCTCGGCTCTACTCCCAACCTCATGCACATTTCCGTGACGCTATCCCCTCCACCGTGAACAAATACCACCTCTTCTACTTTGGAGATCTCGACAAGGTCTCTCGCAACGTTGTTTATATTCGTGTTGATCACCCTACCCCCGGCTTTCACTACTAGAACCACGTCTAGCACCCTCACTAAATGGGCTTTAACGGTACTGCCTCCAGTCCCGCGGTCTCTTCGAAGCCTGCTGCAATGTTAAATGCCTGAATAGCCTGGCCTGCCGCTCCTTTAACCAAGTTGTCTATTGCTGCGAACGCAGTAAGCCTTCTTACCCGCTTCTCCCACGCAAAGCCAACGTCCGCGTAGTTGCTTCCAACCACGTACTTGGGATCCGGATAACCCGGAGGCATGCTATATACTACCCTGACAAATGGCTCGTTCCTGTAAGTTGACACGTAGAGTCTTAATACGTCGAGCTCTTCTAACTCGCCGTCAATCCATGTATGCGAGGACGCCAGCACGCCCCGCACGCTTCCAACCGCGTGCGGTATCATGGAGACCAAGATCCTTTTACCTGCAAGTGAGCTTAACTCCTGTTCTACTTCAGCCACGTGCCTGTGTCCTTCTGCTTCGTAAGGCCTAATGCAACCCTCTCTTTCTGGGTGGTGGTCTGCGAGCGAAGGCCTTGAACCGGCTTCGCTGCTTCCGGCCTTAACATCAACTATAACCTTCTCCAGTCCTATCCTTCCCTTAACCAGAGGTAGGAGCGATAGCAGGGTAGCTGTTGCATTACAGCCAGGTGTTGCTATTAGCTTAGCGCTTCGTAACTCATCGCGGTGTATTTCCGGTAGCCCGTACACTGCTTTTTTGAGGAGGTCCGGGTATGGGTGTTCGTAACCGTACCATACCCTGTACATTTCCGGGTCTTTTAGCCTAAAGTCGCTGCTGAGATCGACGACCATCAGCCCCATTTCCACCAGCTTAGGTACGTAGCTTAGGGAGACGCCGTGAGGTAGCGAAAGGAAAACAGCATCGCACTTCTCCGAGAATTCATCTACGTTCAGCGAGCTGAACTTTAGGTTCCTGTATATGCCTCTCAAGTTAAAGTGCACGAAGTAAACGGGCTTGCCAACGTACTCCCTAGACGTCACCGCGGAGACTTCTATGTGTGGGTGATTCGAGAGTAGCCTCAGTAATTCTCCGCCGGTGTAGCCGGATGCACCTGCAATGCACACCCTAACTACTCCATTCAAACAAGCTCACCGGGTAGCTCCGGGTGCTATTGGTGCACTGAGCAGAGCTAATTAAACTTTCTCCCATAACTGGTTCAAAATCCGTACTTTAATGAACTTGCAAAGTACGGTTTCGCACGTGGAGCAGTACATGAACCTGCACATACTACAAAAATATAGCTATATTTTCCCTGCACCCCTTCAAGATGAGAGCGTGGTTGTTCGTCCGTGGTGTAGAGCATGGTGAAAACGAAGTGTCCAATTTGTGGAGGTGAAGTAGAAGTACCGGAAGATGCCTTACCGGGCGAGGTAATAGAACACGATTGCGGCGTAGTGCTTGAAGTAGTCATTGATGAGAACGGTGTCAAGGTGAAGCCCGCAGAGGGTATTAGCGAGGACTGGGGCGAGTAAGAGGGTTAATGTCTAATGCAAGAGCTGGTGGTATCCTACGAAGTGATGAGATGGGAGGAGAAGGCGATCATAGATGCCGCGAGAGAATTGGGACTTTCCATCACGCCTTTTCACCTACATACCTCGTTTCTACTTATAGGTGGAGGTAGCCAGTTCAAAGACCCCTTTAATCCTGGTGAAACAGTGGTGATTCAACGTGCGATCAGCCACGCAGTTGCCCTCAACTCCACGCTGGTACTCGAATCCGCGGGTTTACGGGTTATTAACAACTCTGCAGCGCTCGCAAGGGCATTGAACAAGGTGTGGACCCTCTCACTTCTAGCCAAGGCGGGCATCCAAACCCCACGATCAGCAGTAGTCTTCAGCGAGGAAGCGGGCTACAAGTTAACGAGTTTACTGAATTACCCCCTGGTGATCAAGCCCATTGACGGTAGCTGGGGTAGGCTGGTAGCGCTTATCAGGGACAACGAAGAGCTTAGAACGATCTTGGAACACAGAGCTTACATCCAGAGTCCGAACATGAAAATACACCTGATCCAGGAATACGTAGAGAAGCCTGGCAGGGACATAAGGGTATTCACAATAGGGGACGAGGTCGTAACGGCAATTTATAGAGTGAGCGAGCACTGGATAACGAATACTGCGAGAGGCGGTAGGGCCGAGCCGGCAAGGGTCGATCACGAGCTCGAAGACATAGCGCTGAAGACTGCCAGGGTCTTAGGCGTGGAGTTCGCGGGCATAGATGTGTTCGAAGATAAGCATAGAGGCTACGTGGTGAACGAGGTTAACTCGATACCCGAGTTTAAGAACACGGTGATCGCTACGGGGTGTAAAGTGCACGTGAGACTAGTCGAATACGTGAAGAACTTACTCAAGAAATAACCCGCGTCGTGGAGGGGCTTAGAGTGGTGCTAAAGTACCTTAGGTTTTACGAGGACCGTGGCATTTGGATAGAACGCGCGGAAGGGCAGTACGTGTGGGACTTAGCAGGAAATAGGTACCTAGACATGCATACTGGTCACGGGGTGGCGTTTCTCGGCCACAAGCACCCCCACGTAGTTGAAGCACTAATAGAGCAGCTCGGCAAGGCCATGGCTGTTTCAACATCTTTTAACACTAGAATTAGAGAGGAGATGCTGAGTGTGCTCTCAAAGGTGGTGCCAAGCACGTATGAGTACGTGTACCTGCTGAACAGCGGGAGTGAAGCTGTGGATTTTGCGCTAACCGCGTCTAGGAGGATCACGGGCAGGAAGAAGCTAGTCTACTTTACCGGGTCCTTTCACGGCAGGACGGTGGGGTCCCTATCCGTGACATCTAATCCAAAGTACAGGAAAGGAGCGGAACCTTTGCTGTCAGATGTCTATCAACTGCGATTTAACGACGTTGAAGGCGTTGAAAGGGGCATAACGGATGAAGTCGCCGGAGTCATAATTGAGCTTATTCAAGGTGAAGGTGGTGTTAACGTAGCTTCGCGCGATTTCATAAAGGCTCTTCGGGAGAGAACAGAGGCTACGGGAGCTCTCTTAATAGTTGACGAGGTGCAAACGGGTTTCGGTAGGACGGGGAGTGTATGGCTCTTCGAGCAGTACGGCATTGTGCCAGACATACTGGTAGCAGGTAAGGCTATCGGAGGGGGGTTTCCCGTTAGTGTGGTTTTCCTACCGGGAGACTTTGTAGCAAAACTCGGTACAGGAGCACATGGTTCAACTTATGGAGGTAACCCATTGGCTTGCGCATCCGTGAAGGCATCGGTGGAGGTGCTCTTGGAAGAATCCGTTCATCTACAGGCCCGTGAGAAGGGGAAGTGGCTACTCGAAGAGCTTAGAAGCACGTTAAAAGACCTAAAGGTCGTTAGGGATGTGCGCGGGCATGGACTAATGATCGGCGTGGAGCTGAGAGTGGAACCTACCAGCGTATTGAAGTGCCTTCAGGAAAGGGGGTTATTGGCGCTAAAGGCGGGCATCACTGTCGTCAGACTGCTACCACCCTACTTAGTGACCCGGGAAGATGTAAATTACGCGGTGGCAACTATTGGTAAGTGCCTTGGAGGATACGGCTAGGCTACTGCTAATAGAACTTTTGAAAACCTATAGCCCTACTAACCGCGAAAAGCCTGCAGTAGAGGTTTTAGAAAAGTACGCGTGGTCCCTGGGCTACGAGGACGTGCACGTAGATAGAGTGGGTAATCTCATAGCGCACTACGGATCTGGAGATGAGACAGTAGCATTCGTGGGGCACATAGACACAGTCGATGGTGAGCTACCGGTCAGTGTCGACAGAGGTATTGTTACCGGGCGGGGAGCCGTCGACGCCAAAGGGCCCCTTGCAGCAATGTTTGTAGGAGTAGCTATGGCCAAGGGCGTGGTGGATCCCTCGAAATGGAGAATATACGCAATTGCGGCCGTTGGAGAGGAGGGGGACAGTAGAGGAGCGCGAGAGCTAGTACGTAGCGGGTTCAGCGCGAATGGAGTAGTGGTAGCGGAGCCAAGTAACACGCGTTTCGTTGTTATCGGTTACAGGGGTAGCTTGAAGGTTGAAATTACGTGTAGTTCTAGAAGAGGTCACGCGTCTTCTCCGAGCTTTGAGATGTCTGCGTGTGAAAAGCTCATATGCTTATGGAGCACTATAAGGTCTACTTGTAGCAGTTTCAGTGCGCACGGGAACTCAGCAACTCTCTTGTACTTATCGTGCGGCAGTAGTACAGCGCAGAGCGTGTACCCCAGTGAAGGTAGGATGCTTATTGATGTGAGGGTCTCCGTTAACGGCCGTGCCAATAGCGTGCTCGAAGAGCTGGTCAAGGCTGTAAACAGGCTGGGGTGTACCGTAAAGATAATAGATTCGGCACCACCTGTTAAGGTTTCACCTAACGCGCCGATCGTCAGAGCAACTATGAGGTCTCTGCTGATGCAGGGCGTAAAACCCCGGCTCACCTACAAGCTTGGGACAAGTGATATGAACCTTCTACACCCGCTGTCAGGCGGAAACATCGTAGCCTACGGTCCCGGCAAGTCAGAGCTGTCCCATGGCGAGTTTGAAGCGATAAGCCTCGAAGAGCTGTTCTTCGGTGTGAGGATCTACAGAGACATCATACTAAACTACGTAAAGCTTACTGAAAGGGCCTCTAAGACGCAGGCTACGACCTTCTACTACCGTTTTTGACCATCAGTATGATCGATGTTATACACGCGGCCGTAACCAGTGATCCTGCATAGTCGACGTTCACCTCCCCCATGAGTAATAGTGGTATTATGGATGCCCCCCCGATGGCGGTGAACGTGTAAGATGCCCCGAAACCCGTTACCAGTTCCTCCCGTTCTAGCTTCTTGGCAATATATACGTTAAACGCCGTGTCGAGGAAGGGGAATAGGGGCATTTGCCAGAGTACAATGGGTATTAGACCGCTTGTCTTCATGAACAACCAGTAAAGTAACGCGTAGCCTAGAGTAGTGTACGCGTAGACCTTAACGGGGCCACGGGAATCCACCAGGTACCCGGCTAGAAGCCTCACCAGCGGAGATATGATTGCTCCTCCCGAGAACACCAAACCGTAGACCGCATACTTCGCCCACTCGGATAGGGCCGGCAAAACCCTCTCTATGCTAACGTTAAGCTTCACCGGTGCGAGAGAGTATAGTAGCTCTCTACCGAAAACGACCAGCATCAGCGAGATCAACGCTGGGAGTATTTTCTCGATAACGCTATGAACGCTAGACCCTCCACTGCCGAGGTCTGCGCGCGGGATCTCAGGGTACGATAAATAATACACCAGCGGGGGTACGAGTAGAAGCGCGGCATCAAGCAAAAATACACCACTAGCACCCCAATTAGCGTAAATGAGACCCGAGGCCACGGAACCGGCCGCGAAGCCCACGCCTGTTCCGATGGTCACTTCGCTGTACTCGCGTCCCGGTTTCTCGCTAGCCCTAGAGAACACTACTTTCAACACTATGGACCAATGTATGACCCATGGAAAGTTAACCGTTGACAGCAAGAATGCAAGTAGTAGTGGGTCCTTGACATAGAGGCCGGCAGTAATTGGTAGTGCTTGAAGCAATCCGATCAAAATCGTACTCCTCTCCCCTAGGATGCTCGCTATCTTTCCGGCAAATATCCCCAGTAGGGTGAAGACCCAGCCAAACCCTACGAAAGCAACCGTCGCCGTGGGCCCTCCTCCGAGCTCCACGGCAATGTACCTAGTTGCGAAGGCAAAATACAGGCCCCAGCCAATTGAGCTTATTGTCGCAGCTGTGGCATAAGCGGCCTTCATTCTCAAAGTTGAAAACACCACATGCGGGTTGGCTATCATGCCGGTTACTCGAAAACATAGAGTTCTTCTTCGTAGCGCCTGTCAAGAATAGTTCCCGGTGGGAGTTTCTTAATTCTCCTTCTTGACAAGTGCTCCACAAGCATTTTTTCAACTTCACTTAAGCTGTAAGAGCCCGTGAGCCAGTCTAGCGGGATATTAATGCCCAGCGGGCGCGCTGGTATGACGTGTCTGGTTGCCTTGTGTATAAACACCTCACCGCGCAACGCCACTGCTCTAACCTCGCTTTTAGTTATTGTTGGAGGTATGAGGGTAGCAGCGGCCTCGCCTTTCTCGACGAGCCCCAGCGAATCTTTCTCGGTATAGTAACCTATCTCGAACCCTCTATGCGTTAAAGCCTCTTCAATTCGCTTAATGCTATCGTATATTAACTTGATGCTCCTGGTACCGGACTTCACTCCCATTAACGACTTACCCAGCACCAGTAAGCCCACGAGTTCCCTCTTTGCAAGCATCTCGGAACCTGCATCTAGGCCAGGAACGCTAACGAGCCTGTGTCCTAGCTTACTCAGAACGTCAAGCACCACCCTTCTCGCCTCGCCTAAGTCCTTATAGGCTTCTTTACTTCTGATCTTAATTATCCGGCTCCACGAGTAAAGGCCTATGCTTGGATTGTCATAGTCTACTAGGCACACGGGTATGTACTTGAAGCCCAGTTCTTTAACTGCCGCTACCCTGTGCATGCCGTCGAGAACGACTAGTGTTTTTTCATCGACGATTATGGGGTCTTTGAAAGCATTGTCTTGCTTGATCTTCTCGACGAGCCAGTACAATATACCGGGTATTATCTCTTCGTGTATGTGAAGCCTGTCAACCTCCTTTACTGTTATTTTTAAGGTAATCTGCGGTGTTTTTATTTCGTACGCGTGCTGAACACTCGACAATAGGCGACACCCCTCATAAACTCTACTCGGAGAAGGGTAAATAAAGTACTATACCGTAGAACTGGTAACCATTACAAGTTTTAACCCCCTCTCCCAAATTATTACTTAGGTGATGAGTGCACGTCGAGTTGAGGAAGTGATAGTCCTCCCACCGATCTGACCTATATGCTTATACCTAGAACCTTCCTGGCCTCGTCAACTAGCAATACCAGTAGTGGTGAGATCACCAGCACCGCCCACGTATCGAGACCTAGTGGAGTCGTGTGAAATACTACAGAGAGGGGTGTGTATAGGGTTACTAGTTGCAGGGCCAAGGATGTGAAGAGCGCCAGTATAAGCCACTTATTGATCGGTAGTTTCCAGAACGGGGTGTTTTCGCTTCGAGAGGCCAGTCCTCGACCGAACTCCGAGAGGACTATAGCCGTGAAAGCAGCTGTTCTTGCAAGCACCAAGGAAACCCTATAGTATAGCAAGTATATCCAGAGGGTTACGAACGCGATCACAGTACCCATGATAGTGTAAAACATCAGCTTCCTCCTAGTTATAAACCTCTCTCCCGCTCTACGTGGAGGTCTATCCATGATCCCTGGTTCGGGGGGCTCGACGCCTAGCGCGGCCGCTGGAAGCGCATCTGTTACGACGTTTATCCACAGTAAGTGTACCGGTTCAAGCGGTGGTGGCATCATTAGTAGTTGCGAGCCGAATACTGTAGCCACCTCACCCATGTTACAGGATAGCAGGTAGTTTATTGGTTTTTTCAGGTTCTCGAAAATAATTCTGCCTTCCCTCACGGCTTCAACTATTGTGACGTAGTTGTCGTCCATCAATACCAGCTGAGACGCCTCTCTCGCGGCATCCGTTCCGCGGATACCCATCGCTATGCCGACGTGCGCTTCTTTTAGTGCAGGTGCATCGTTTACACCGTCTCCCGTCATAGCCACCCTATAGCCTTTTGCTTTTAAGAGCTTCACTATTCTAGCTTTGTGCTCTGGTGTGACGCGAGCGTAAACCGCGACCTTGTCCACGATTTTTAAGAGTTCTTCATCGCTCAGGGTGTCAAGGTCCCTGCCTTCAAGCACCGACCCCTCGTTCACGTCTAGGCCGATCATCCTCGCCACGGCGATGGCCGTGAGCTTATGATCACCTGTTACCATGATAGTCCTGATCCCGGCCCTCCTGGCTGTCTCCACGGCTTCCCTGACCCCCTCCCGCGGGGAATCGATGATCCCGAGCACTGCGTAAAAGACGAGATCTTTTTCAACGCTTTCCACGCTTTGGTCAGCATCGTAATGATTTAGTAACTTGTAGGCAACGCCGAGTGTCCTGTAGCCCTGTGCAGCTAGTTTTTCAATGTCGTTCTTGAGCCTATCCCTAAGTTCACCTGTCAGCTCGACCTCGCCACCGGGAGACCATGCCTTGACGGACAGCTCGAGCACTATTTCGGGCGCACCGGTAACCAACACGAGAAAACGATTGCCGTATCTATGCACTGTGCTCTTACGCTTCCTAAACCGATCAAACGGGTATACCCTCACGAGCTCTAGCTTCTTTATAGCCTCTTCAACGCCCCTTTCACCGAGAGCTTTGTAGGCAAGTACGAGTGCCGCCCCTTCCGTGGGGGATCCCTTAATGGTCCAGTGGCCCTTGTCTTTTACGAGCTTGGCATCCGGTACCGTGTGGGCTGCTACCGCCTCGTAGAGAAGTGAGAGATCTTCCGTGCCCTTGCAGGTAATTCTACCTCGAGGCACGTACCCGGAACCATCCACGTTGCACTCTGCTCCAAGGGCGTGTATGACTTTGACTGTCATCTCGCCCTTGGTCAAGGTTCCCGTCTTGTCTGCGCAGATGATGTCTACTGAGCCGAGTGCCTCCACGGCTGCGAGCCTCTTCACGAGCGCATTTTTCTTCGCCATCCTATAGGCTCCGATAGCGAGTACTGCTGTGGCTATCGCGGGCAGTCCCTCCGGCACGGCTGCAACCGCCAAGGCCACTGCAATCATCATCGACTCTACTATTCCGGCGTAGCCCTCCGCGAGGGATATGGCAAAAACCAGCGTTGCTATGGCGAGCACGATCGCGCCTATCCTCTTTCCGAGATAATCGAGTTCTACTTCAAGAGGAGTTTTCTCCTCTTTAATCTCCGCCACGGCCTTAGCGATTCCTCCTAGCACAGTGTTCATGCCTGTTGCGACTACGATACCCTTTCCCCTGCCCTTCACCACGTACGTGCCGAGAAATGCCATGTTTTTTCTCTCGCTAACGGGCGTGTCGTGGTCGAGTACGGTGTCAGGGTCTTTCTCCACGGGGGTGCTCTCTCCGGTAAGAGGCGACTCGTCTACCTCGAGGTTCTCGGCCTCGATCAGTCTTAGGTCCGCTGGCACACGATCTCCCTCCCTTAGTAACACTATGTCGCCGGGCACGAGCTTGGAGGCCTCTATTTCAACTTCGACGCCACCTCTGAGTACCCGACATCGTGGTGTGGCTAGTCTTTTCAATGCTTCAAGGACCTTCTCCGCCCTGTATTCTTGAAGGAAACCGAACCCACCCATAATCATTATGATGACGAATATCGCTATGGCGTCTGCGACCTCGCCCAGAGCGGCTGAAATGGCTGTCGCCACTAATAGCATTCCAATGAGGAAATTAGCGAACTGCCTAGCAAGTATTGTCAGTGGGGTTTTCCTCTTAGCGGTAATCTCGTTTAATCCGTATTTCTTTATTCTCTCTTCGACATCACCTATTTCGAGGCCGCGGGAGGGGTCTACGCCAAGGGTATTTATTACTTCCTCTATGTTCATGGAGTGCCAGCGCTTGCTTAGATCACCCATTCACGACACCGACTGCAAATGTCACTTTACCGTATACTGTGTGGTGTGCTTATAAATGCAGAGTAGCCGTTAAAGGCCTTCACCCGTTGGCGTTCACCCCGCTTTTCAGTCCTCTTTGAACGGCTATTAGCCTGGCTAATATCTGGCTCCTAAACTCCCTTATCTTAAGGCCTGGTGGCGTTTGGGCCACTACGAGGACTATGTAGTAGTTCTTGTCGCTCTGCTCTTCAATGTACACTTCTACGTTGTCAGCCAGGTTTGATAATGCTTTTTTAACGTTTTCTAGTACTAGTCCCGGATCGTAGTCTACTGGGAACTCGTATCTGACCTGTATACGTGGGAGTTCAAGTAGCTCATCCTCTTCGAAGACAACCGTACTGCTGAAGAGCATGGAGTTTGAGACCTTTATCAGCTCGCCTGTTTCTAGGAGTATTTTCGTGTACATTAAGCCGACCTCCACTACGGTCCCCTTAACAGTGGGTATGAACGTATCCCTGCTGAACGACTTATACGCTGGGAAGCTAATGGTTGTCACCGGTATGGCTGTACTTGCTATTCTAACCCTCTTACCGGGTTTAAGGAAGCCCGTTCCCAGTATAATCAGGCCCGCGAAGAAGTTCGCGAGGATCGGTTGCATGCCGAGGCCAACTACGAGGCCCGAAAAGGTCGCGCTCGCGATTAGCGGTTCGCCACCAACGCCTACGAGCACCAGTACGACCACGCCTAAGACTATATAGCCAAGCACTAGTATAACGTTCCTAACCAACAGCGCTTCGGCACCGATCTTCCTGGCATACCGCATTATCATCCTAGCCAGGTACTCGATAAACAGCACTCCAACAACGAGGGCAATCGCAGCCTGGACAGCCTTGATCTCCATGTATGCCCTGTAATCCTCCGGGAGAAGACCGTACAGTACGTAGAGCGCCGCCACGAACGCGAATACCAGTAGCAAGTAGTAAGCGTACTTCATGGCTCAACCCGGTACTACTTGCACTTACTTACAACGTGTTTAAAATATGCGTGCTTTAAGGGTGAGCGAGTCATAAGGAAATTACTGCTAAACGCAGGAGCTGGAAAACCTGGTTCTAACTTCTGTTTGCCATCAGTAGAGACTGCTATTATGGGAATAAAGATAAGAGGTAATGAATATAGAATAGCCATTTGTGGTAAGTTAGGGGTAGCGATCAGGTCACAGCGTAGATCAATGATCCAAGTTTGCGTCAATGAGAGGACACTCAACGGGGGATTACTGTAGAGGGGCGGGAGCAACACTAGGCTAGTGTACGGTGATACTAAGTGCTTAGTGATTTGAAAGTATTATTACTACCGGAGAGATTATTCCCTCGGTAGAGGATAGCTGGGCTCGATCTGGTGCTTGAGCGGTGGACTATGCCGTTGAAGCAGTAAACCTGGTTAAGAAGTACAGGACGAAGAAAAGGCTAGGTCTCTTCAAGTCCGCCGTTGAAGTCGTGGAAGCACTTCGTGGTGTAAGCTTCAAAGCTGGGTACGGCGAAGTCGTGGGATTACTCGGACCTAACGGTGCAGGCAAGACCACCACGATCAAGATCTTGGCAACACTTCTACTACCAGATAGCGGTGAAGCACGCGTAGCTGGCTACGACGTTGTAAAAGAAGCAGATAAGGTTAGGAAAAACATTGGACTTATGCTCACGGTCGAAAGGGGCTTTTACGGTAAACTAACAGGCCGCGAGAACTTAGAGTACTTCGCCACGCTCTACGGTATGAGCGGGGGGAAAGCTAAGGAGAGAATAAACTACTTGATTAAACTCCTAGAACTGGATAGGCTTGGAGGAGACTATAAGCTCTACGAGGAGTTTAGTTTGGGAATGAAGGCTAGGTTGAGCCTTGCTAGGGCGTTACTAAGTGATGCGCCAATACTCCTACTGGATGAACCAACGCTGGGCTTAGATCCGCCTAGTGCGCGTAAAATTAGAGAACTCGTAAAAGAACTTGCACACCATGGGGGCAAGGCAATACTCTACACCACTCACAACATGTTCGAAGCTGAAATCGTCTGCGACGTAATACTGCTGATCAACAGAGGGGTGATTGTCGCAGAAGGCACACCAGCGGAGTTAAAAGAAAGGATACCTAAGTTAAAAGTCGTCAACTTGATCCTGAAGAGCGAAACGGGTGACGTGTATGCGCCCTTGAAGGACATAGACGCTAAGTACGAGGTTAAGGTAGAAGAAAACGGGCTTTACAGCATTAAATTGCATTTAAAGAAGCCCGAAGAGGTGCTAGACGAGATACTCAAGAAGTACATTAAGCGTGGGTTCGAAATAGTATCAATTAAGATGGAGGAGCCGACGCTGGAGGATGTGTTCATTTACTTTAGTGAGGGCTTTACATGAGCTATGTTGATGTCCTCAAGGCTGAGTACAAGCTGGTGTACAGCGAGGTATTCAGGAGAAAGACCGCTCTCGTAACGCTAGTCCTATATCCTTACATCTTCACCGCATTCACGCTTTTTGTGGGGTACGCGGCGGGCTCTCCCAGAATGTTCGTTGAGAGAGTGGGTGTGGACCCCGTTGTGTACATGATTACAGCTAGTTTCATGTTAATGTCCATCCTAGTGAGTATAGATGAACTGCTCTGGAGGCCCCTCTTTGACACTTACATAGGTACGATCACGTACATACTAGCCTCACCGATTAGCAGGCTTAAGCTGTACTCTGCAATACCAATACCGAGGTTAACCTTACTGGCTTTCATGGGGTTTACGAGCATAGTACCCGTCTACACCGTCTATTACGGGCTTAGCGGCCTTGTCCTGGGCTTAGTAGTCGTGGCCGTGCTAGTCGTGGGTTGCTTAGTTATGATACCCTTCGCCATAGTTGTAACCACGACGGTTCACAGAGTAGGAGAGTCTTGGAGAGCACTAAATATCGTTAGACCCCTAATGATGGTGCTTCTCGGCGTGTACTACCCGAGAACATATATGCCTCTTGTAGGCTACATCATCAGCTCACTCATACCCTCATCCCACGTAGTTGAAGTTGTACAGAGGTTACTAACTGGTATGCAGGGTAACCTGTTCACCCTGTTCGTAATAGCATTCATCCTCGCGTTCACGTACACCCCCCTAGGTCAGTTCACTCTTAAGGCATGGGAACATAAGAAGGTGAAAGAGGGTGTCAAGACTTCTTAGAAGGGCGTACGCGGTGTTTAAGGCTTACTTCTTGTCCGAGTTTGCAAGGTCTAGAGGGTTCATATACGGATTAGTAGGGATGGCACTCTGGATCACAGTGTTCACGATGCCCATAGCACTGTTCGCCGGGGACGACGTTAACGCAGACGAAGTAGCGGCGAGGATCTTTGTCGGCATAATACTGTTCATGTTTTACGGTACGGCTTCGTGGGACTGGGCGGCCGAACTCCGCTGGATGATAAACGATGGGAGGATAGAATACTACATCGCTAGTGGCAGTGGCTTTACGCCGCACTACGTCGGCATATTACCAGTCTCCTTTATGTGGCTCGGAATAGCCCTTTCAGTGAACTACTTAGTGCTGTCCCTATTGTGGTCCCCGCCGAGCATAAGGATCGTCGACCCTCTAATATTCCTTTACGGGTTCACGCTATTGCTAACCTGTCTAATAGCCTACGCCCTCATTTTAGGTGGGACAATGATATCCTCAGGCGTTACAGGGTCCGTAGTGGAGGTAATCAGCTTCATACTGCCAATAGCGACGGGGGGGTTACTCCCGCTTAGACTAATGCCAGAACCACTACAGCTATTTGCTCTATTAACCCCCTTCAGCTACCCGGCCGAACTTGTGAGGTACTCGATGCTCGGCGTAGAACCGGTCCTCGAACTGAAGGTTACTATCTTGGCGGGGACATTGTACGTATTGGTTTTCCTAGTACTGGGGGTCATCTACTTCAAGTACCAGTTGAAGAGGGCCGTAAGAGAGGGTTTCAAAACGATCTCGATGTGGTAAAATAAGAGCAGCCACTCTAAATATTAACACTTACCGTGAACGGCTCCTAGCACTAAAGTCGTAGCGGGGTACAAAGTCGTAGCATTAAAGCGTAAAAGTTATAATTGCCTCTCGGGCTCCCTACTCCAAGTGGCTGGGAACATGCTATGGAGAGTGCTGGCTTTTCCGCGATTTAGACTAATAACATTACCCACCCCGCTTGAAAGGGCCTCTAGACTCGGCGAAAAACTAGGTATAGACCTCTGGATTAAAAGAGACGACGTTATGGAGCTCGCTCTAGGCGGCAATAAAGCCAGGAAGCTCGAATTCATAATTGGGCACGTGCTCTCGCAGGGATACGATACCGTGGTGACAACCGGCGCGCTACACTCGAACCACGTAAGGTTAACGATGGCTGCTGCTAGGAAAGCCGGTTTAGGTGCATACGCAGTCCTCTACAAGCACTTACCCTACGTTGAACCCGCATTACAGGGCAATATACTGCTGAACAGCGTATTCGGGGGAAACGTGTTCTATGCGGAGTCTCAAAGCGGTGTCCAGGAACTTACAGAGAGGCTGGTGAACGACCTGAAAGCACGAGGTAAGAGGCCCTACGTCATACCGGCAGGTGGTGCTAACGAGTACGGTATGTTGGGTTATGTCCTCGCTGCCTTCGAGATACTGGAGCAGGCCTACATGCATGGAATTAAACCGCACTACATAGTGCACGCGTCAGGGACGACGGCTACCCAGGCTGGGTTGGTGCTCGGCTTGAGGCTGGCAGGCGCCGAAGACGTTAGAGTATTAGGCATATCAGTAGGCCGTAGTGCTAAAACCATGCATGAACGCATCCTAGAGCTAACGGCTTCAACTGCAAGGTTACTGGGCGTAGACATCAAGGTACGCGACGATGACGTAGTGGTGTACGAAGACTACACATTTGGTGGTTATGGTGTAATAACGAAAGAGGTCGTGGAAACCATTAAAACCGTAGGCTTGCTTGAAGGGCTAATACTGGACCCGGTGTATACGGCTAAAGCCATGTATGGGCTCATCGACCTTGCCGAAAAAGGTGAGATTAGGGGAACAGTCATGTTTCTGCACACAGGGGGTATACCAGTGCTATTCCAGTATGCCGGTGAATTTGCGAGGTACGCATAGATGCGCGACCTGGACCGGGCTTACCCGTCGACGCTACTGCATTACCAACACGTAAACCCTCTCGCTCTATTCCCTAAAACCTGTAAATGAGACAAGTAGAATGTAGGGTGCTATACTTGGAGTTGTGGCATAAAGCTATAGGTTACCGTGAAGTCGTTGAAATTAGGAAGTTTGAGACCAAAGACATGGTCAAGAGGCTTGGAACGCTTCCTCCCATTAAAGTGTTCATAAATAATCACCCCATAGCTAACCCGGTGGCAATCTTTAACCCCTCGTTCATAGTGAAAAGTGGCGACATCGCGGAAATCTATGCGAGGATCATCGTAGGCTACTACCTTTACGTATCGGCGATTACCAGAATGGAAGTACCGCTAAGTGACATACTTGAGGGGACCATAAGCATAAACTATTACTCGTCGGAACTAGCAGTATACCCCTCAACTAGGTACGATATATGGGGTTGCGAGGATCCGCGCGTCTACGCTCTGAACGGCAAGATATACATGACGTACGCTGGCAGAAATGTAAACTACTTCCAGAAGCCCGCCGCACCTGAAAGCGTTTTACCAATAACAGCGACTCCCGAAAACAACCATAGATATTGGTCTAAGCAGTACGTGCACGTATTAAAGGATGAAGAGAGGAAGTGGGTTGTCCACGATAAAGACGCATTCATGGCGAGGCTCGCTGGAAGGTTACTACTGTTCCACCGCCCGAGGTTAGTGACTAACACCTACCACCTAGCGGTGAGCGAGGTGGTTCTACCGAGTAAATGTGAGAGCACGCCATGCAAGGCAGTCTCTGAGAACACTATCGAGGTAATGCCCCCAGCGAGCTTCGAATCGAAGCTTGGATGGGCAGTGCCCATCACCATAAGCAGTAGTAGAGCAGTCTTACTGGTGCACGGAGTTGACAGGGATATAGGCGCGTATAGAGTCCTCGGGGTAGAACTGACTTACGCCGGTGACGGCGTTGTCGTAAATGCCGTTACGCCATTTTACATAATGGAGCCTAGAACACCCTACGAACTCTACGGTGACAGGCCTTTTACGGTGTTTCCCGCAGGTGCACAGATCGTAGATGGTAACGTCGTGATCTCCTATGGGGCTGCGGACTACATGATCGGGTTTGGGTTAGTGGATTTCTCGGAGCTCATGAGCGCCCTCGATAGGGGTAGACTCTACTAACGCTCAGGCACCAGCTCTCTATAAAGCTCGTAGTGTTTCCGCGCAATGACGTCCCAGCGCGTTTCAAGAGCATAGTTCCACAACCTGTTAATAGCCCGCTTAACCCCCTCGGACTCCTCCAGGACTTCCTCGAGCTTCTTCACGAGGTATTCCACTGTGAACACGCGCAACGTTAGTTCTGGTGCGAGTAAGTTGCACTCAACGAGCTTGTGTGCCCTGGTACAGATTACCGGTTTCCGGCTACCGATTGCTAGGTGGAACACGCCGCTCACGCTGATCGGGTAACTGCGCTGCTCTACGATAGGTATGGTGACGATGTCTGAAACTGCTAATAGTTTAAGTAGAAGTGCTCTGTCGAGAAAACCCTCTAAAAAGTAAACATTACCGCCTTTCCTCGCTACCTGCTCTATTTTTTCCTCGAGAAGCACGTCTCCCGCGTCTTTTCTTCTAGGCATGCCCGCGACTACTAGTTTAACGTCGTACCTCTGCGCGAGAGTGTCGACAGCTTTGATCACCTGAATGTAGTCCTTGTCACGGCTTCTAACGAAGCCTATTACCGATACCAACTTTTTGTTTTCAACATCCCGAGGTAGCGGTAGCTCTTCCAGTAGCCTCGATCTAGGCTCCTTTAAGTAAGGGTTTATTAGCGTACCGTGCGGTATCATGTAGATCTTTTCAGGCGGGGTACCCTGCCTCAGCAATTCTTGCTCTTGAATTACGCTGTGAACCACTACGGCATCACTATTACCGGTTAGGAGTCTTTGAATACCTACTAAGTTCTCGCCACCCAGCGCGTGGATTACCGTGTGCATTGTTAGCACTAGTTTTACACCGCGCGATTTTACGTTTTTCATGAACGATGCAAGTGCAATGGCATCGGGGAAAATACCCAGTTCGTGCTGTATATGGACGACGTCTAGGCGATCCTGGTTTTCGAGGCAATTATCCACGTAAGAGAGATCTCCTCCCTTAAAGCAGTTTTTCACACTTATACCCGAGTAGACATCCTTATACGTGTACCCTAATGGATATTCAATCATATCTCCGCCTAACGCAATAACACTTAATCCCGGTAGCTTTACCAGCTCGGTTAAAAGCATACTAGAGTACTCAGCTATGCCGCAAGCTACTGGCGGCATCCTAGAAACAAACACTACATGCACGCTTCACTCCCACCTAGTTTCTTTGGAGACAATGCATATAAAACAGCAACCCCTTTCCACGTCAAGGCGTGGGAATACGCCCCATTACCGGTTAATTTACAGGTTTACCTTTCATTTCGATGAGTAACTCGACAACGTAGTTAACGTGCTCTTTTAATTTCTCGGCATCACGAAGTACCGGTATCCTTATGTTCAGAGACATTAATGGCTTAAAACCGTATAGTTCGCGGACAACCTCCCCAATTCTCTCGGGGCTAACCCCTAACACGCTCGTAGTTACTACGATCAAGGGCCTCCTAGACCCACACCCCTTCAAGAACTCTTGGATGGGAGGGGCAAGTGTGAAGTACCATACTGGGGAGGCAACTATTACCACGTCGTAGTCCTCCAGTCTGGGCCTTTCCGGCTCGTAAAGCACATCTGTACCTTTACGCATAATGGTATCGTACAGTAACCTGAGGTTGACGTGGAGGGGCCTAGAATACTCTTCAACCGGCCGAACCCTGTACACGTCAACTTGGAGACCCCGTTCACCAAGGGCCTTTCTCAGCACGTGAACCACGAGCTCCGTATTACCCGTTTTGGAGTAATAGACTAGTGCAACCTTCATGGAACCACCAAAAAGTAATCCCGCGAGCAAGTATATATTATGTGAATGATAGTGGTGCTTGATACTTAACCCGTCACTACCGGGGCCTCTCACGAGACTACTTACAGTACCTCCTTGAATAACCACGACTTAATTTCGTAGTTCTCTATGTGAACACTTGGTGGCACCTTTTCATGAGGCCACACCTTCACGTTTACTAACTTGCTATTAGCACCGATGTGAACGTTGTCCCCTATATAGCTGTTAACTAGGACTGCGCCCCTTTCCACGTGAACGTGTCTACCGATAATTGAGTTTAATACCATCACGTTGTCTTCAATGAAGCTCCGGTCCATTATGGCCGAGCCGGATATATGAACGTTGGAGCCTATTATGCAGTAGTTGTCAATACTGGAGTCCTCTATGGAGACCTTTTCGCCGATGATCGTGTGCCTCCCTATCAGTAGCCTACCCGAGAGCCGCACTAGGCCTTTGCCCACCTTGTTAATGATAGCCTCGTGCAACGTCTTAGACTTGTTAGACTTACCCTGCATGAAGACCCCCGGTAGCTTTTCCTCCGCTTCGAGGATCCTGCGGTCGCCGTTGTATAACAGGTACTTCATGGCATCCAGGTACCTTTCCGGCGTCCCTACGTCAAACCAGTAGCCCTCCTTCATGATGTAGCCGTAAACCTTATAGCCGAGTTCTATTAACTTTGGAATGATGTCCTTTCCAAAATCCGTTTTACCCGCTTTCAATAGTTCCCGTCCACGGGCGTCATCGAAGAACTCCACTACCGTGGGTTCTACTATGTAGATCCCGGTATTAACTAACTTGCTGGGAGCTTCCTCTGGTTCGGGCTTCTCCACGAACTTTACAATCCTACTGTCAGCGCCGAGCACGGCCACTCCGAACCCGGTGATGTCCTCGACTTCTTTGAGTACTATGGTCATGTCGGCTCCCACGCTCCTGTGGAGCTCGTACACCTTACCAATATCTAGTTTAAACAAGTTATCACATTGTACAACGAGGAACGGCTCTCTAATGTCGTAGTAGTCTACGAGGATTTTCACGGCCTCCGCATTCCCCGACGTCTCGTACCTGGGCATGTACCTGATCCTGACATCACGGCCTACGAAAGGGTACTTAGCCTTGATCCAGTAGCCTTCCCTAAAGTAGTCGTATACTGTTTTGTAGTTATAATACCCTCTGACCCCGACGTACACCTCTTCAACGTTGTTTACTACGAGTTCGAGAACTATGAACTCTAGGATAGGTCTATTAAGAACGCGGATTAAGGCCTTCGATGTACCAACGGAGAGGGGCCGAAGCCTGATAGCCTCCCCTCCCACGGGGATTAGGGATACGCGGGGCCCAGGCATGATTTCTCACTATATTCTTCTACCTGGCCGATTTTATACTTTCCACCTAGCCTTATCGTCAAATACAGTGCAGGATGTATGCTAGCTCTCTTGGAGACTCTCATTTAGAGAGCTACTCTTAAAAGCGGTTATGAACCTAACGCGTATAATTCAACCATAATGAGTACGCTGGAGTCCAACTTGGGGACAGTACAACTACTAAGTCAAGGTTTTAGCGTTATGGGCATTAAACCGCTAATAAAGGTGCATGTAGCCGGTAACGGCGATGTTACACTAAAAGCCACGCAGGCCATAGTTACGTTAACTAACAGTACGGAGATCTACGCTTATTTGGTAGACATAGAGAACGGTAGTGCAATGCTACTAGCATATCACGTGGTACTGGAAATGCCCAGTTGTAGGTGTTCGTGTACGTAACATCTGTGCAATTATTGTTTTTAAGTAACTCCCTTTATTTCTTTAGAATAACGTGTAGGTGCTAGGTGTGCCTACGAATAAGCCTGAACTCGTTCTGCTAATAGCGGTTTCCGCAGTAATTGCGCTCCTCTTCCCCCTCCTCGTGTATTACACCTACCCCGCTACTAATGAAAGTGAAGTAGGGTTAGAAAACATTCTAGAGGACATGCTCGTTAAACCTCCTCCATTTCTCGTGGGCTCTATGGGATACTGCATGCATCGTGGCAAGGAGCTCATTAACAGGTTCACGGTTAAAGGATTCAACCACGTAGTTTATGTTCACAGGCTAGATAGAAATGAGCCTGCTCTTTTCGTTCTATTACCACTCTACCGGGAGGAAAATACTGGTAGAGTGGTGACTAGGAACCAGTTAAGACAGTTAATTTCACGGGAAAATGTTGTGGTGCTAGCGGAGGTCTTCGAAACGCACAAAGGTAAAGTGTACGTCATCGTTGAGGCAAGAATTGACGGTGAAGTGTACTATGCGGTAAAGAAATTTAGGTGAATGTCTTGGACGCGTATCAGCTTCTACTAGTTGCCTTGAACGCGGTGTGCTCCGCGCTGTTCTTTTACATCTCGTTCAAGTTCCTCACTCTTTACCTGAGAATTAAGGTGGGGTATGTAGTTTTATTCTCCATGACTTTCGCCATGCTAGCTACGGGGCACGTGGCTTCGTCGCTATCAGTCTTAGTGCCTGAACCGAGGCTTTCATTAACGCTATATACGCTTTCATCGTCCTTAGCCTCAAGCGGGTTCTTCGTGTTACTGTGCTCAATTCTATATGCTAGTAAGGAAAGGGTGTTCGCGCTGGTTCCTCCTCTAATACTAATTGTGTTACCCGACATGGTGGCGTTTATGTTATCCCTACTAGTTACCATCTTGGCGCGTGGAAGGTACTTGAAGGGTTATCTAGCTGTTTTATCCCTAGCATACCTCGTGAGAGGTCTTAGTAGCCTGCTAATACCACTGGGTATTGGAGTGTACATGCTCCTAGCCTCGGAGCTTTCTAAGATGCTCGTAACGCTGCTGTTTGCAGTGTACCACTTGGGCAAGGTCATTAAGGCATGAAGAAACGTAATCGACTGGAACTGGTCCTAGAGATGCTAGAGGTGATTAATGAAGAGGGAGAAATAAACCCCACTAAGCTTTCATTGAAGGTGAACTTGTCTTACGACAGAGTAAAGAGGATTCTTAACGAACTAGCGGAGAAGGGATTGCTGATGACCGTGCCCTCTGATGAACGTAAGGGCTCCGTGGTAATAGCCCTCACACCTAAAGGTGCAAATCTTCTACGGGAACTTCGAAGACTTAAGTCGTTGTTAGAAGATTACGGCCTCCTCTGAGATAAGGGGCCAATAGTGCCCTCTTCATGTAGAATTTGCTCCTATCGCCGGTTCTTTTTACATCTAGAAAAGGGTGATGTGGGGGATCCCTACTGCATAGAGCGCTTGAAGCTGGGTAACCCCTCCCTATAGGTAGGTTAAGAGCCAGCCGGTAAACTAGCACTAGGTAGTAATCGCTGTGAGGCCTCTAAGTCATGGTGGTGCTAACCGCGTGGTGTATAATATGTAGAAAATTATCGCGGCCAGGAGCAAAATACTCATTAGGGAAAGTAAAAAGAGTAGTGCGCGTTCTACTTCGTGCTGTAGCCTCTCTACATGGAGAGATATGGCGTGGAATATATTGCTGATCCTTCTCTCAACCGTAGAAAACCTAGTAGTGGACCCGATTAAGAGAGCTACGATACTTCCTACGAGGGAGTTTACGTAAGTCTCCATGGCCACGGAGCCCTCGAACATAGCGTTAAATACTGCATGTGCTATCCTCACGGGTCTTACGAGGAGGCCGGTTTTCGGGGATGACAGCTTATTGAGGATCTTCGCGACTTCTCCACTGATCCCTACTTTTAGAGGCTTCCACCTAGGTACCCTGGCGAGTCTAGTTTTTGCGATCCTTCCATGCACGTGTTCGGGTATGGAACTAATTCTAGCGAGCCAGGTTTCAATGCCCTGTAATTGGGGAAACCTGACGCGTAATAACCTTGATTCACGCCATGTCACACACTTTAAGCAAGGTAAAACAGCAGTTACTAGTATGACCGGTATGAGCACGTACTTTACTATGGTATCGGGCACTGATAGCCACAAAATACCTGTGGCTACGGAACACCAGCTGAAGAGAACTAGGAAAGCATCCGCCCTACTTCCCACTTTACTACTATAAGTAGATACAAGAACGCAGGACAACACGCAGACGAACACGGCGAGGTAGCCATTCGTAGCCGATGTATAGAACAGTAGAAGTAATATTAGCATTAAAGTAGCTGTATAAAAGACCGTCTTGAGCTTACTCGTGATGATCTTTAGAACTAGGAGAGTTGTAAATACCTTGAACCCGCACTCGACGAGGAGAAATTCGCCGAGAAATGCACCTAGCAGTGCTGTAAAAACCGATACAGCTGTAACTGAGTAGCTTAAAAATACTCCAAACGGCAAGTCTAGAGGCTTGCGGAACACAACAATACGGGGTTCACCGTTCTTCGCGTATTGGGCCTCTCTTTAGGAGGCCGATCGCGAAGAAGAGGATGAATGTGAATAGTGCGAGTGAGGCGAGCAAAACGGGGGTTATTTTCCTTAATAAAATGAACTCAACGTAGTTGGAGTAACTTAACAGTAAGAGTACAAATGTGAGTACGAAGGACACCGACACGGTAGTGAAGACGTATGGTTGCATGGTGAGGGCCTTCGCATTGATCTCGGTAGCCTCTCCACTTCCCGAGTTCATGTGGGCTTTTAGGTAGGTCACATTGTAGATCACGGAAAGGAATACCTTAGTGGATGCGATAAGTAACGCTAGAAAATAGATCCATGATTTTTCAAGGTACTTCGATATAGAACTGAACAGGAAAACTTTTGCAAGAAACCCCACCGATGGAGGAAGCCCAAACATCACTAAGACCGAGAGAATTACCGTTGTGGTCTCGAATGGGCTTATCTTCGCGATGTAACCTAGATTTTTAACGTTACGTTCATGGGTCAGTGTCTCAATGAAGCCCGAGTCAAGGAAGAGCGACGCCTTGTAAACACCGTGTGTAAGCGTGTAAAGCAATGAGGCCTCGAGGAATAAGGCGTCCTTCGAGTACATGTATAGACCCAGTAGCAATACTATTAGCGCCGTATTAGATGTCGTGCTATACGCTAGTAGCCTCTTAATATCCCCCTGTACAATGGCTTGAAGCGCACCATACACGACAGTGAAGCCACCAGAGACGATCATTGCGGTGACTACGACGTCTACATTCAGTGGGTAGTGTGACATCAAGTATAGTGCATATACGCCCATCTTCACCATTAACCCCGATAAGAGAGCTGAAGCAGGTGAAGGCGCAACGGAGTGCGCATCTGGGAGCCAGAAGTGTAATGGAAAAATCGCCGCTTTTGCGAAGAAGCCCATTATCACCATGAAGGAGATTAAGGGGTGTGAAAGCGCCGGTGACAGCGCCTTTAATCCTACTTCAAAGGCCTCGGTAAACCCCGTTAAGGCTAGTATTATGAAAAGGGATATATCTGTAGGTATCATTGAAAACAGTAAGTACTTAACGGCCGCGGAAAGGGCTGGGCCGCTTCTCGCCGTAATGTAGTCGTACGCGATCAAGAAGAACCCTACCAACTCCGTTAGTAACCAGAAAGTTATTAGCTCTATTAAACTCTTCGACGCGAATACCAGGATCATCGAAACCGCGAACAGATCTACTGCTGGGACTAGGTTGAGATTATTGTACTTTAAGCGAGAGTAGTGCACCGTGTAGGTGGTCGTTATGGCCCCTATTATAATGGTTAAAACCAGTAGTAGGTCTGCAAAGGGGTCGGCTAACGTTACGTTTAGCCCTAAAAGAGCATATCCGAAGACTCTAAGCAGGATACCGGTTACAGAGCCCTCTATTCTAGGTATGTGGCCGGTTAATATGATAACTACTGGTAGCGCCTTCCAGTACAGTTCCATCCCGCCAGACCACTCCTAATATTACAACCCAGTACTAATAAACTCTTTGACGCATTCCACCAATCTTACGGCAGTACTTCTAAGAACTTACTCCTATCAAAAACGCTTCTACCGTAGCTTAGCACCAAATCTCTGAACCCGCCTAACGTTAATGCCAGGCCTAGACCTATTGTAGCAATTTGGGTGATAACGACCACGACTACGGGAACGTAGCTTCTACTGCGTTGTCCCCGCGCAAGCGCGATCCCTTCGGGCCGTTTACTGAGAAGAAGCATTATCAGGGTAAAGTAACCTAGTGCGCAGAGACCGGAGGATGCAAGCACCACTACTACTCCTACCGGTATGTTAGCCTTCATGAAGCCCAGTGTAAGAAACGCCTTGCTCCAAAAACCGGGTAGTATGGGAATTACCCCGAAGAGGTTTAGTAGCCCTGTAATGAAACTAGCGTACATTAACAGCCTCATAACCTTGTTTGTAACAATATGGGAAGCGCTTAGTAGCAAGCCGGCACTAAACAGTACGAGCATGTCTCCGAGCGCATTGGTAGCCAGGTGTAGTATGGCGCCCGCAATGCCCTCAGGCACTCCAGTGGTCATTCCTAGCAGAGCCAGACTATACTGCACTATAGAGCTGTAGGCTACCAGGCTCCTTAAATTCCTCTGCCTCATGACCACTGTAGAGGCGAAGACCGTGGAAATGGCGCCTAGGATTAGCATGATAGAGATCATTGAGGCCCTGAAACCCCCCACAATGCTCTCTTCCGTGAAGATGGTGTAGTACAGCCTGATCAGCCCGTACACGCCGAGCATGTCTGCAGCCGCCGAGAATAGGACTACGGCGGGAAGCGGCGCGTATCTATATACTTCCGGTAACCAGAAGTGGTTCGGCATAATGCCCGACTTAAAGAAAAGCACCCAGGTAATCAGCGCCATGGAGATCTTGGTAGTCAGCGTTATGTCACCGTAAATTCCGCTGGAGAATGAGGTAATGGTGTGGGGGCTACAGACCTTCACCCGAACATCAGCCATGTTTAGAGTGCCATATGAGCCGTAAATTATTAAAACGGCAAGAAAGTACGTAGAAGTCATTACCGTTCCGAAAACCCCGTAGATGAAGGCTGCCTTCACCGCTCTTCCCTTCTCGCTGTTAAAGGTGGTTAACGCGTAACTGGCTACAGCTACCAGCTCCACTGACACGTAGAAGTTAAACAAGTCCCCGGTATAGAGGCACCCGTAAACACCCATAGCCAGTAGAAACGCGAGGGAGTGAAAGAGATATAATCTATCTCGGTCAATAATCCAAGTAGAGTACAGGATACATGCGAATAGTACAAACGATGCTAGTAATGCGAGAGTGGAGCTTACCTCGTCGACTATATAGACTACTCCTATTGGTGGTGGGAATCCGCCGAACCTGTATGTAACGGCTCCGTGTTCGTGTACAACTAGGTGTACCCTTAGAGCTAGAAGCGGTAAGAGGGCAGAGCAAAACGTAGCTAGATACGGGTTTATACGTCTCCCCAGCGCAAACCTGTTTAATAGCGGTACCATTATAGCCACGAACAGGCAGATAAAAGGCATGAGCCCGAGCTCGAGGAGCTCTATGATCATTGTTCGAGAACCCTTTTAGCAAGATTCTCGAATTTTCCCACGATGATTTCCTTGGCTTTGGAAGGATCGTCTACCTTCACATTAATCCAGTGCACAATCATGGATTTCTTGTTAACATCTAGGTGCACAGCTATTGTACCGGGGGTATTGGTGATCGTCAACGCCAGTATAGCCATCGCAGTACCCGACTCTATTTCGAGAGGTATCTCCACGAGCCCGGGCCTAATACGTGTCTCAGTGCCTAGAATGATCTTGGCCACCTCCGCGTGTTCCTTGATTTCCGTGATCAGGAAGTGGTAGGAGTATTTGAATAGGTAAATGGCCTTCAAGATGCTTCTAGGCTTAAAAGAGACACCGACGGTCTGCTCCTTGGCTAGAAGTAGCGAAATCGTTACTGAGATGATTAAACCAGTTACGAGGGTGATTGAGCTTATCCGCCCTGTGTACGCCGTATATACTACTAGCAGTGTTAGTGACAATGCTAGTGCACTAGATAACTTCTTCATCTGCACCCTCCTCTGAGCGCAGTATTAAATCCACAGTATTGTAGTGTTCGTAGTACTTGACGACTAAGCTGATCAGAAACACTATGACGGAAAGCCCTATCACTACGGCAGTTATGACGAGTGCCTGGGGGAGGGGGTCTACGCTGGTACTCGTGAAGACTTCTATGTCGCTGGGGCTACTAGGAATGCTGGTTAATATGGGCGGTGAAGGACTAGCACGAGCTGGAGACCTGTAGCCTAAGGCTATCGCTAGTACGTTAATCGAGTCGCTGAATATCACAAGGGCCATGATTTTCTTTATCAGGGAGCGCTTCGCGAAAATACCATAAAGGGCTATTCCAATGTTAACAATAAACGTTATTAGTATAGTCACGAGGGCGAACCCTACTAGATGCTCCACCAGGTCACCTCCTCGAACCTAGCTCGATTAGTAGTAGCATCGCGTATGAAAGCGCTAAAGCAACTGCAAGCGCTTCCAGCAAATTGTAGAAGAAAACGGATCCCGCGAGTGGCGTGTCAATAAACCACGCGGGTAGCGAAAACGTGGAAGCGTCCTTGACCTGGTTCTGCATTATGTAGGCATTACCGGCTTTTAGAGTAACCATTAGCGGTAGTAAGGCGACAGCGATGATCAGCACCAGCATGAGATACCTCGAATACAGTAAAGCCTCTTTCTTCAAGCCCTTCGCATAAATAGCTTTAACGGAGAAGACGGGTATGGAGAGCGCGGCAACGGCAGCCAGCATCACGCCCGCCTGGAATCCCCCTCCAGGTGTTAAGTGGCCGTGAATAGCGGTGGAAAAGGCTATGAGCAAGGTAATTAACACGACCAACTTAGTGGAAAACCCTACTACTGGACCCATGCCGTGATTTCCACCGTTACCCGTGTACCTCCCTCCACCTAGTAGGACCGTAACGCCAGTAATTGAAACCAATAGCACTGCAGTTTCGAAAATAGTGTCTAACCCCCTATAATCCCATATGATCGCAGATACTGCGTTTAAGGAGTAGCTTGTTAAAGTGGTATTCCAGGGGTTGTACGCATTACGGAGAACGATCTCTGCAAGCGCCCTTACACGAATAAGGGGTTGAAACCAAATACCACCTATGTAAAGCGCTGAGCTAAGTGTAAGCATGAGTATACTCAAAGACACCGCGATTAACATGTTTTTCCTTTTCTCAGCGCTGTCCAACTCTCGGCCTCCCCTGCCGTTTCCCTAGTTTACTGAGAACAGTAAAGAACATTGCTGGAACGATTATCGAGGATATCGGTATGTAGGCCAGCACGACATCCGGTGCCATGAACGCGTAATATATTAACGCATAGAACACTCCGAACAGCGCAAGGTATACACACGATACTAAGAGATCGTCCTCCGCTACGATGAGATACGCCGTAATCACGGAAAGCGCAGAGGCTACTAGGACGACGATGAGCGTAAAGATCAATTCTTTCGCCTCCAATCTCCGTCCTCGCTGCCCTTCTTCTCTAAACACCTCCTTGTAGCGGAGTTAACTAGAATGGATGCCTTAACTAACGCGTGTGAACCGGTGGGCGCGGTAATTAGTATTAAGATAGCTACTATGACGCATAGGGTAGCCAAGTATGCCCCCTCCGCACCTCCTTCAGCTATGGAGATCGAAGCTAGACCTATGAGAGGGGTTATCGATCCTCCGACAACCGTCATTGTTACTGCATGAGCCCTGAGGTAAAAAGATGGTAATTTTAAAACACCTATCGCACCTATGATCTCGAAAACCCCTCCCACTACGAGCAGTGATAGACCAAAGTACCTCGCCACCTCTACAAGCACTTCATAGGTCACAGCGTACTTCACCCTTTACTTTCTGCTCTACATACCAGGAAACGTAAATGTCCAGCGCATACGCCCAGAGAGCTATTGGGACCATGCAGACAGCCAGGACGTATCTACCCGTATAGAGCGCTATCATTGCCATGAACACCACTAAGTCGTAGCTTAGGGAGTCAACTGCTATCACCCTGTCAAATACCGTGGGCCCTCTAATTGTTCTAAGTACGAATAGAACTGCGGACGTCATGTATACCACCATCATGACTTCTAAGAGCAGGCTTACTATTGACGTCAATTTAGTGCATCACCTCTCGCAGACTAGGCAGTGCTGGGCACGGTAAATTACTTATTTCGACTAGTTTTCCGTGGAATACTTACACCCCGCCGGGGTAAAAAGCTTGCCGTGTGTAGCGGTGATGGAAAGCACGTCATCCTGGGTTCAACTCTAAGATACTGTACGCGAATGCCAGGATGTCTGCCCCTTCTCTGGCAAGGATCTCAGGGTCCGATCCTATGTGGCCGCTGGCGGTTTCTACTCTCAGGTAATGCTCAACGCCCATGTCCTCGAGCTTTGCAGAGAACTTCAGGGCGTGGCCCGGGTGCACCCTGTCGTCGTTTAAACCCGTGTATATGAGGCACGGCGGGTATCTTACACCTAGTTTTAAGTTGTGATATGGCGATACTTTCAATAAGTATTCCCTGTCCTTGGGGTCGTCGGGATCACCGTATTCGGGAGTCCACAATTTACCTATGTAGAACTTGTGGTACGTCAGCATGTCTAGTAGCGGGTAGCCTATTATAGCACCCTTAATGAGTTCTGGTATCCTTGTGTACATCACTCCGCAGAGCAATCCCCCATTGCTTCTACCGTGGATAACTACTTCATAGCCCTGCTCTCTCAGCCACTTTATAACATATATGAAGTCCCCATACGCATTTTCCCTCTTTTCTCGTCTACCGGCTTCGTGCCATGCACGGCCATATTCACCTCCACCCCTGATGTTCGCCACGAAGTACTCTCCACCGTCCTCGACGAATGCTAACATGTAGTCTAGAAACCTTGGAGTGTGTGAGATCCCGAATCCCCCATAACCGGTTAAAAGCGCCTTATTTGTTCTCTTACAGCAGTTGTAAACGTGGAATACGTGTATTGGTGTCTTATCAAACGACTCTATGAGGAGCTCTTCTACGCATACATCCCCCACAACCTTCTCGTCAACTACGCGTAGTTCACCGCCCCTGATCTCGTACAACCGGTAAGGTATGTTAAAAGAGACGTACCTAAACAGGCAATATTCGCCGAGGCTCTGCAAGTACGTTACATTACCGGGTTTATCAAAGCGCATTTCCTTAACTAGCTTACCGTTTAGGTCGTAAAACCTCAGCGCAGATGATGCTTCAACTAGGTAGTTCGCTATAATGTAATCGCGGTAAATTACCGCGTCTTCGAGAGGATACTTGGAGTCCTCTCTTACGACCTCTTCTACCTCGCCGTTTTCACCTACACTAATGATTCTGCCGAGCCCGTTCCCGTCATAAACGATCAAGACGTACTTCCCGCCAACGTGCTCCACGGGATAGACGGTGGTCTCTCCGGGATCGTGCACCAGTCTCCATGTCGAGGGATCGCGTAGTCTCCCGGCATAAACACTACTCCTGATCCACCCGTAGTGAACTGTGATGAAAACCCTGTCGCTGTAAATGCTCCTCTCCAAGCTGACCATATACCGCGTTGGAAGGCCCTCTCCGAACACTAGTTCCTCCTTACCACCAGCTTCCCTCAAGAAGACCCTCTCAGCCGGTGCCTCGATACCATCGGGTGTTCTACCTTCACGGTAAAACCTAGTGTAGTAGTACTCGTACTTGTTTATCCAGGTAATGTCGTTAATGGATCCCTCAAGCCTGTCGACCTCTTCGCCCGCTTCGACATCTATTAACCTAACGGTAGCTACATCTGTCCCCCGCGAATAGGCGTATGCTAGTAGCCTTCCATCAGTACTCGGCTTAATCCACTGGATGATAACATCATTACCCAGGCTCTTGGAGTCGAGAAGGCGGGTTTTCTCGAAGTTCCTATACAGGTATACTGTGTACCCCTTCCTCTCCCTGAACAACGCGAATATCCCACTATAGCTACCCTGAACGTTCACCAAGACGGGCACTTCGTAGTATTTAAGCACTCTGCCGGACAGCTTACTTGAAAGCTCACAAAACCTGCTTCGAAAAATTGCATTCTTCCTGTTGATGAACTCTAAAACACGTGGATCCCTTAGGTCCTCTAGCCAGTTATATGGGTCATTCAAAGCCAATCCCTGTACCTGGTTAAGGCAATAAGCATTAATGTTTTTAATAGAGTTGCTACCAATTATGCTACCGTAGTGGTGTTCTATGGAGCGAATCAAGGTAGCGTTCATAGGTGCTGGAAGTGCCGTGTGGTCGAGCGGGGTCATTGTGGACCTGCTAATTAAGGACAGTCTACGTAACCTCGATATATGGCTCATGGACATAGACGAAGATAGGCTCGCCACGATCTACGGCTTCGCCAGGAGGTACGTTGAAGAGCTCGGGAGGAGCGATGTGAGAGTCTACAGGACACAGAACCGTGAGGAGGCGGTTAAAGACGCTGATTTCGTAATTAACTCGGCCATGGCAGGTGGCCACTGGTACTATGAACGCATGAGAGAGGTCTCGGAACGTCACGGTTACTACAGGGGCATTAATAGCGTTGAGTGGAACATGGTCTCGGATTACCACACCATTTGGGGCTACTACCAGTTTAAGTTAGTGTTAAATCTGGCTAGAGATGTCGAAGAGCTCGCAGATAACTCGTGGCTAATAAACGTGGCGAACCCGATCTTCGAGCTCTCAACGCTGGTGACGAGGAAAACCAAAGTCAAGTACATAGGACTCTGTCACGGACATCTCGGTTTCTTAAAGGCTGTAAAGGTATTGGGAATAATGCTAGCACGTGAACGGCTTGGTAAGGACATTAATAAGGCATGCGCCGCGGACGCTTACGAATGCTATTTAGCGGTGCTTAATTCAATTAATCTAGGCGAGCTCGAAGTAGAAATGAGTGGTTTCAACCACGTAATATGGCTTACTAAGTTCAAGTACTCCGGGGAAGACGCTTATGGGTACTTCGATGAGTGGACTAGGACGCTCTCCGAGGAATACATAGATACGTGGAGGGCATATACGTACAACCCCTTCGACGTAGACCTGTCACCTGCAGCAATAGACATGTACAGGGAGTTCGGGGTCCTGCCCGTGGGCGACACGGTTAGAGGGGGCACTTGGAAATATCACTGGGATTTAAAGACCAAGCAGTACTGGTACGGCCCTTACGGTGGCCCCGATTCTGAAATTGGCTGGGCGATGTACTTAGCTCACTTAACCATGAAGCTCAGGGAACTGAGAGAGGCCGTTTTAGACGTGACCACGCCGTTAACGAGTAAATACGCGCCAAGGCCCAGCGGCGAGTCCATAGCCGAGATAATTGATGCCATAGTTAACGACAAACCCAAAGAATGTTACCTACTACAGCTACAAATCGCTGGCAAGGTCGTTAGAGTACCAGTGCCGCTCCAGGTAAATATCCCTAACCTCGATGCAGTGCCAGACGTGCCCGGCAACGTCGTAGTTGAAATACCCGTAAGGATCGATGGTAAAGGCGTTCACAGAAAGCCACTAACCCCACTACCGGGGAAAGTCATGAAGAGGGTTATCCTACCTAGAATGATGAGGATGGAATGGGCGCTTTCATCTTTCTTAGAGGGTGGAAGGGATCACCTGGAGAACTGGCTATTATATGATGCAAGAACCAAGAATGCTAAGCAGGTCGAAGACGTCATTGATGCCATATTGAACATGCCAGGAAATGAAGAGATGAAAAAGCATTTTTCATAGGCAGGTTGAATGCCGAGATCGCTACATTGGCATGGCGTTTCAACGACATGCAGTTGCATATGGTACGTGGAGTTTTCGTGCACGCTTCCTATTACCTGTTCCCGGCCGGGTTTTAGGCCTTTTCACATGCCTGCACTTCACTCTTATACACCGCGTCCTGACACATACGACTCGATTTCCTACGTTCGCAACAGTATTTTTAACTTTGTACCATATATGAAACAAATAATGAAAGGTGCGTTATGATTGGAACAAGATAGTGTAGCCCGTCTCGTCAGGGAAGTACTACTGGGCGATCCTTCACTGTATAAATGCCTTGAAATGGGCATCATAAATTACTCTAGAGTAGCTACTAGGTTAAAGCCCGTAGTATCGAAGCTCATTGGCCGCGATGTTTCGGAAGAGTCTATTAAAATGGCCTTAATAAGGCTACGCTCTAGAATGGAGGAGAAGACGTTCTTCCCGAGCAAGGGGGTTTTAAAGATCCTCGCAGAATCCCGCATTGAGGTGCGAACGGGCGTAGTGATAGTCATTGTGGGTGCCGGCCGCTTCCAAGACGCAATGTCAGCTGTTGCGAAGATCTCTTCGAAGGCGAGATTTCTAGCTGTTATGCAGAGCGGTCCCGTTACAACGATAGTCCTTGACGATGAGTCTGCGAGAGAGCTCATAAGAGCTCTAGGAGAAGAGGGCATCATAGAAGTCCAGGAGGATCATGCAGCAATAGTGGTCGTGAGCCCCCCAGAAGTTATGTGGATACCTGGCGTGGTCGCGTACATTACGAGCGTGCTGGCTCAGAACGGAGTTAATATCGTTCACATAGAGTCGTGCTATACCGATACGGTAATAGTTGTTTCTAAGAAAGACCTTTTAAAGGCATTCAACATACTCGTAAAGCACAATGAGTTGGCTAGAGCACTCCTTGAAAAGAGCACTAGGTGAAAAACACGTGTACCGGTGCTCATAGCCTAAGAGGAGCCGTAGGGTTCCCTAAAGTAGTCGAGGAGCAAGCGCTGCGTAGTGGCTCTAACCCATTGACTAGTAGCCCGTAAAACCCGAGTACCCTATTTACTCGCGTTGGAGGGGTAGGTGGTTGGTTCATTATAAAAAGTGCTGAGTTTTAAATTCTCTCGAAGCAGAAGGTTTTCCAGATGTAGCATACACGCTATGCCAGCTTCCTAGCTACTAGTAGCTCTGCTATGAGGACGCCCGTTCCAGCGGCTCCGCGCACTGTGTTGTGACCTAGAACAACGTACTTCACGCCCCCGAGTACCTTGTCCTCTCTAATCCTACCGACAACAATGCTCATGCCGTTTCCCTCGAGCCTGTCGAAGCGGGGTTGCGGCCTATCTACTTCCTTTTTAACTACAATCGGTTTTTCAGGCGCGGTTGGGAGCCCGAGGCCCCTGATCTTGTTTGTTCTAAACGACATCATCGCCTCAGCGACATCCTTGACAGATACACCTTTCTCGAGTTCCACAAAAGTGGCGATGGTGTGGCCTTCTAATACCATCACCCTATGGCAACTGGCCGAGACAGCGAGCTTCGTGCTAGGCACTATACCGTTTCCTGTTAACTCGCCAAGTATCTTAAGACTTTCCATTTCCACCTTCTCTTCTTCGCCCTCGATGTAGGGTATTAAGTTGTCCAGTATTAGAACGGAAGGAATTCCTGTTAACCCTGCCCCAGAGAGCGCTTGCATCGTTGACGCGACTACTCTTTTAACGCCGAACTCGTCAATTAGAGGCTTCAGGGAGAGAGTAAGGATCGACGTTGTGCAGTTTGGTACCTTGGCTATGTAGCCATTCCAACCCCTCCGTGTACGCTGGTACTCCACGACTTCAACGTGGTCGGCGTTTACCTCGGGGTTTAGGAGGGGTATGTCGGGCTCCATCCTCATGGGGCTGGCGTTAGACACGACTATAACACCGCGCTTAGCGAGCTCGATCTCGACTGAATGAGCAACCTCGGGGGGAAGCGCTATGAACGCTATGTCTACTGACTCCTTGACGATAGCATCTGCGTCAAGCGGCGCGAGCTTGTAGTCCATTAACTCACGGGGCATCGGCTTTTCGAGCACCCACTTAACGCTTTCGTAGTAGCTCTTACCAGCGCTTTTCTCGGATCCCGTTAAGAGCACGAGGTCGAACCAGGGGTGCCCAACTAGTAGTGACACGAATCGCTGGCCTACGATGCCGGTGGCTCCAAGTACTGCTACTCTACGCTTCAACTCCATTACCTCCCTCAAGTAGCTTTTTATGTAGATGTATTAGGGTACCCGGCTTTAAGCTGGTTTTCAAGTAAACGAGTAGAGATGGCTTATTCACGTGTACTTCTAAACCGGCAAATTCGATACCTTCTTCAGCTAAGAGCTCTAGCACACTGACTAGAAATCTCGCTCTACACACGCACCTGCCTATAACGGCTAAGTAGGGGCGGTCTCCAAGGTTCCTGTAAACCAGTATCTTGGGCTGTGCCACGTCTTCTCGTAGCTGTTTCACTATTCTAGTACCAAAGCGCTTCAACGAGCCGATGTGCACGGTTGAGCCGTAGAATTCCTTGAGTGGTTCAAAGGTCTTGGGGTTAATTCCCTTAACTCCGTGACATGAGGCCTCCGCGGCCTCATCGTAGTCCATTACGGGCACAATCCGCGCCGAGGAAATCAACCTCGGGTCCGCGGACAGGATGCCATCCACTTCCGTGACGAGGTATACGTCCTCTATTGAGAGTAAGGAGGCTATTGTCGTGGCGGTGTAGTCTGATCCTCCTCTGCCGAGAGTTGTTATTTTCCCGTTACGTGACTTTCCCACAAACCCCTCGATCACGGGTATGGCGGGCTTTTCAACTATCACCGGGTATACCTCCTCTAGGTGCTTTTTTGTGGCATTGTAGTCTACTGTGGCATCTCCGTGGACATCGTTTGTCACGATAAGTTCTCTTGCGTCAAGCCCGTAGGCATTAACGCCTACTATTTCGAGCGCCTCCGCGAACACGTTCTTACTCAGCCTTTCACCATAAGATAGTATCAGGTCTCTTGTAGCGGGCGTGCTAGTTTCGAGGTTCCTGGCAGCCTTCTCTAGGTCTTCGATTTCTTCGTTCACTTTTCTAATGAGGTAACTAGAATTCAGCTCCTTGGCGACTTCAACATACTTGTAGGAAACTTCTTTAATCGCCTCCATATTACCCTCGGAAACGCCTATTAGGAGATCCGTGACGCCCTTCATAGCCGACACAACTACTATGGGCTTTAACCCGTTTTCGAGGAATGCGCGCTTAGTGTACTCGGCTACTGTGATGTAGGACTTCGCGTCTCTGAGTAGCGATCCCCCCACTTTCAGTACGGAGAGCTTGGCCCCGTTCACAGAAGATCACCTGGAGGGTGCGCGTAGATGACCGATAACACGTCGTTTAGAACGGTGTGCGCCGTCTCTGAACCACCTCCACCCTTCCCCACGAGCACTAGGTCGGATACGCTGGTTTTCACCTTAACGCAGTTCAGTGTACCTTCAACCGTAGCCAGCAAGTCCTCTCGGGGCACGCGTAGAACTTTTACAGACGCTTTACCTTTCTCGAAGTCTAGTGAAGCCACGTACTTCAAGACGTAACCGTGTCTAAGCGCCTCGACAACGTCTTTGAGTTTAACCGTGGTAAGGCTCTCTCGTTCGACGTCACTCATTTTCACGGAACGCCCTACGACATGTGATATTATCGTCAACTTGGCAGCCGCGTCTACGCCTTCGATATCTAGTGAGGGATCCGCCTCGGCAACGCCTATGGCTTTTGCCCTGTTTAATGCATCTTCGAAGTCTACTAGGTTTTTGTGCATTTCTGTAAGTATGTAGTTCGTCGTCGCGTTGAGTATTCCTGCAACGCGCTCGATCTCGTGGGTTTTCATGTGGGAAAGCATTTCGATGAAAGGCGTCCCACCCATCACAGTCGCCCCAAATTTCAACGCGGTTTTTCTACTCCTTACAAGGCTCATCAGTTCGCCGTAGTGCAGGGCTATTGGTGCCTTATTGGCGGTAACTACGTGTATCCCGCGGCTTAGAGCACGCAGTATGTTTGACAACCCGGGTTCGCCGGTTTCGTAATTTGACGGCGTTAACTCGACGTGCACATCCGGCTGGGTCACGGAGTATAGCTCCTCCAAGTCTACGTAGTCCCTGGCGTAAGGTTTGAACAAAGGCACGCCAGACCTCGGTAGCTCGCAGAGTTTTAGTAGTTCGTGTTCTTCAAAGCCACCGGCCTTGAAGGCCATGCCCTTGGAGTCTACTACTCCAACTACTCTTAGCATTAATGAGTACTTGTTAGCTAGAGCTCTACCCCTATAAGCTACGATTTTTACCAGCGACCTCCCTACGCTCCCAAACCCGACTACCACTAGCTTAGCTCTTATCATGGCTCTCACCTAGGGGCTTCGCGCCGTCTGGAGATACGGTGGAAACGTAGAGGGAGGCGTCTACGCCCTTGGACTTCAAGAACTCTACTAGTAGTTCGCCGGTTGTCCTGGCCTCTTCGGTGTTTCTGTGCATGAAGAATACTGAGGGGCCGGCGCCCGAGATGTTGAAGCCTAGTGCCCCGTTTCTCAGTGCAAGTTCCTTTAGCTCGCAATAGTACGGTATAAGCTTCGACCTGTGAGGCTCGGCAATGTAGTCTACCGATATGGACTTCCCCAGAAGCTCTATGTTATCCGTGAGTAAGGCGTAGATCAGCCTCGCCAGCGCCGAGGTCTGCCTTACGTGCGTGCTGAGCTCTACGTGCTCGGGTAGTAGGGACCTCGCATACTCTGTCTTCCTCACGCAGCGTAGCCCGGGAATTAGTGGTGCGACGACCGCTACCGGTATCTGCACTCTAGGAGTGTACTTCAAAACCTCTCTAGACTCTGGATCAACGATGACAACTCCTCCGAACAGGCTTGCCGCTACGTTGTCGTAGTGGAGTGAACCCGCAACGTGCAGTTCCCCTATACCGGCCAAATGTAGGAGGTCTTCCTCTCTAATGCTGAGGTTGAATACCCTGGAAAGGGCGTATGCCACAGCTGCAGCCGTTGCACCCGAGCTTCCTAGCCCGCACGCGGGGGGAACACCCTTCACGACGTCAACATACACGTCTACTCCACGTATACCGTACTTAGAGATGAACTCCCTTGTAACCGCGTAGGCAACGTTAAGCTCTCCTGAAGGAACGTTGAAGCCCACGGAGGTGACGTGTATTGCTCCGGGGCCAGGCCTTACCGTTACGCTAACGGTATCGTAAAGCCCACCTATTGCCATAGCTAGTATGTCGAAACCCGGGCCTAAGTTAGCTATTGATGCCGGCGCTCTTACTGTAACGCGTCTTGCCTCTACGCCATGGAATACATCGGGTGCACCTCCATCACCCCGGTATTCAGATGCACATACACGGTTTTGTTTAATCACTTGGAGGCAGGCTTTAAAAATCTTTCTATCATGTAATAGCAGTACATACTCAGTGTACTTGGTGAAGCTCTACTAGGTTACTGGCGCGCCGTCACGGTGCCGTGTCAGCTTTATTAGTTCCTGGTAATGTGTACTCTCCCCGTGGAGTAGTTTGTGCGCACTTGGTGAATGCGCGTGGATATGCGGGATGAAACCATTTACTCTAAAGGTCCGTTATTCGAGGACCCGTACGATTCAGGTGTTTTTCCAATATACACCAGTGTCGTGTACGGTTACATTGACCAGGATTTGGGGTTGGCGAAGCTCGATGATGCTGGTAGGGTCTTAAAGTACGGCAGGGAATCCAACCCGACGGTGAGGTACTTCGAGAAGGTCATCGCCACGATTGAAGGTGCTGAAGACGCGTTGGCGTTTTCTAGCGGTATGGCAGCTATAACAAACACCCTTCTACTACTTATGAAGCCGGGTTTAAAGGTGATTGTACCCTATGAGGTTTACAGCGCCACAGTAAGGTTTCTTGAGGTGCTGAGAGAGAAGGCTGGCGTACGCTACCAGCTCGTGTGGCCCTCAGCCGAGGCCATCCTCGAAGCCGTGGATAGAAGCACTTCAGTAGTGTTTTTAGAAGTGCTCACTAACCCCACCGTTAAGGTCATCGACCTTGAGTCACTGGTGAAGGGTATCGATGAGAGTGTGGTGATCGTAGTAGATAGCACTTTCACTACGCCGATCATGCTGAAGCCCTTGAAGTACGGGGTGACAGCGGTCGTCCACAGCGTTACGAAGTACATTGCGGGGCATAATGACGTAGTGGGAGGCGTTGTTGCCTCGAGTAAGAAGCTTGCATCGGAGCTTTGGGAGTATAGGAGGGTTCTGGGAACTATAATGAGCCCTTTTGAAGCCTACTTGGCGGTTAGAGGGTTGAAGACACTGCATTTGAGGTTTAAGAGGTCATGTGAAAACGCTAGAGCCGTAGCCGAATTCCTCGAAGACCATCCCAAAGTAGAAGAGGTCTATTACCCAGGTTTACAGTCAAGCCCTTACCACGACTTAGCTAAGAAGCTTTTCGGCGGGCAGTATTATGGTGGGGTCCTCAGCTTCAAGGTCAAGGCATCAACGTACCAGGATACAGTAGCCTTCCTATCCAGATTGAAGGTGATCAGGAGGTCCCCGAGCCTGGGCGCCACGGAAACGATGGCCGTACTACCATATAAATCGGTATCAGCATTCATACCGGAAGAGGCCAGGAGAAAGCTCGGCATAACGGAAAACCTAGTTAGACTATCACTAGGGCTAGAAAACCTCGAAGACATATTAGAAGACCTGGCACAAGCCCTCAGCTAGTACCCGTGTAAACGAGGCCTCTACTATACTACCAGGCGGGTGGATCAAGAACTCTGCGGGAATCGGCTAATCAAAGAAAATGACTCATAGCTACTATTATTTAACTGCCGTGAGGGGAGCCGGGATCCCGGCTTAAACACTCTGATCACCACATGTAGTTTGAGGATTCACCAAGATCCTCAAGCCCGCTGATCATTTAATTTAATGCACCTGCAATCTCGCTTGCGTTACCGATCTTTCAGAGTTTATTAAGTACCCCTTCTTCACGTGCTTTATTACTGCACCTCTTCGTTTTAATCTCTCGGCTACATGAATAACTATCTGAACTTTAAAAAGTGCTGTACATAGAGAGTTTTCTTCGCCTTTACAATATGCTTTTTCTCGGGAAATCCTCGATTAAAAGCGGGCCCCGTTGCAATAACGTGATTATATAGTTATGAGCCTCGATATATAAACAGAGGACTATAAGCGTGTTTGTGAGAACTTTCAGGAGGGCGGTTTCGAGTGAGCTACGAGATCTTACGTAGAAGAGCTGAGTCGTTCTTGAGGCATGCTATTGATGATTTTGATCGGAGGGACTACGACTTAGTTCTCTTCCACGTAGAGCAGGCTATACAGCTTTACGCAAAGTATTTATTGTATAGAAGGCTGGGGGATTTTCCAAAGACCCACTCGATCGTTGGTCTACTTAAAGATCTTGTGAAGATCTATGGAAGTAAAGAACTTGAGAGCGTTATAGGTTCTCACATAGAGCTACTATACCTTCTAGAGGAGTCATACATTACGTCAAGATATATTCCTAGAGAGTACGATCCCGAGATTGCTACACGGGCTTTAGAACTTGGTAAAAGGCTTTTAGAGGTGTTTAAATGGCTCGAGAAGGCTTCATAGACTTCCTCTACCACAAGTACCTCGCCAGGAAGAGGTGCTTAGAGAGCATTATGACACATATAGGTAAGATCAAAGAGATATGCGTATCTGCGGACTCCACTTGCAGAACCATGCTCTTTGGTAGCTACGTGCGTGGCAAAATGAGGCCTGATAGCGATATTGATGTTCTCCTCGTAACGGAGCTTGCAAGGGACCCGTGGATGAGAGCGAAATTATACAAGAAGATATTCGAGGACCCGGGCTTTGAGTACATCTTCCAGGTACATATTGTAACTCCAGAAGAATATGAGAAATGGTACAAGAAGTTCATAGACGTCTACGTAGAAGTGTAGAACTGACTCCCTCCATTGTACTCTTCTAGTCTTTTCTCATAGATTCCGATGCTGCACTCCCCGCTCCTATGGGATTTAACACCACGCTCGGAAAAGGTGCAGTAGCGATCGCGTTGGGAGCTCTGGGCCTGGGCATAGGATTATACATGTGTATAGGAAGAGACGCGTATAATGGTGAAGGACTGTACTTCCCACTGCTAGTTTTTCTAGATATTTTCCTACATGTTCTAGTATGATTTAAAGGGGGTAGAGGGGAAAAAGTTTAGTAAGCGCATCACCTTAGGAAAAGTAATTGAGACATTATTGTTTAGCTAGAATAAGTAAGACTTGTCATGAAAAGGTCTTATCGATGGCTTTAAGAGGGATTAACACGGCGAGCGCGCGTAACATGGTTAGGCAACTCTTAGCGAGAGAACTCAAGAGAGTATATGAACTCGTCTTGGAGCTACTGAGCTCGAGCTCGTAAACCCCTTTCCCTAGCCTCACCAGGCTTTACTCAGTACTGCATAGAGCTACATGGTACTCAGTACCATTTAGAACATGATGCTACATTGAACTACCTTGATAGCACATTGCGACATCATTGTAACGCGCTACGATTTTCATTTGAGACTTTGAAACCTATGAGACTATGATTTGAGACCTCTTCATTGCGTGTTCGATGATATTTCGGTTAACAGCTATTAAACGAAATGAAAGGATATCATCTTTTTCATCCATCATACGTGGCAAAAATGAAAACAAAATCGAAAAATTACCCAGAATATTAAAAGAAAAATGAACATGTAACAAGCGATCGCTTCAATTGAAGGAGGGATTACCCTACTTCTCCTTCCTTCTTCTAAGCCAGTAGATTGCTCCTGCGATTGCCCAGCTCTAAACCACCGTCTAAATGCGTGTGTAGGCTTCAGAAACTTATACCTAAAAGGAGGCTAAGAAATGCTGAAGGAAATCCTCATTTTTGTCGTTGGAATCCTAAGATGCCCCTGCTGGCTTTAGCTGGACTGTTCTTGCTTGGGGTTTGTATGCTGGCGCCTATAGTTATTCCGGTAGCCTTCACAGTCTTAGGCGTCATCGCCATAATTAGTGGGATGGCTCCGCTAGTTCGGTGAACTTTATAAGCTTTGTGGTGTGTTGTACAAACAATGTTGGAATATGAAAACCTTCTGGATTTGCTAAGATTTTACTAAGAGTTGTTGGTGGACCTTCTTTCACAAAGGTGACCTGTTTAGCAGCAACAGCAGCTATGTTTAAACCTGCAAGCTGAATGTGCGTCGGCAAAAGCCAACCATCCACTTTGGCTGAGCCCTTACCGCTTTGCTCAGCAAAAACCAAGTAGAGGCTTTCATTAGTTGCCAGCGGGAAGGCTTCTGAAGGTAAACTGGTTGGCAGTGCCTTCATAATATCACTTGGAGTGGAGTTCCTGTATGAGGATATATCATCCTCCAGCGTTTCAGGAGCGGCGAATGAAGTCCCTATAAGGGTTATCGACGGAAGTGTTGGTAGAGGTGTTAGCGAAGGCGCAGGCTCAACAATTCCTGAGGCAACCGCAGTACTGCCCTCGTATTGCGAAGAGCCAGCAAAGGTGGCTGTGATGTTCACGTAGATCCCAACTAGTTTGCGGAGCCGTGTAGACAAACGAAGCCTTACCGTTGGCGTCCGTCACACCTACGGATGGATTAATGATCCCAAGAGTAGCCGAGAAGATGATGGTTTTACCAGCCAGGGATACGCCATCCAAAAGCAAGGTGGCTGTAAACGTAAGGCTATCGCCTGAAGTAACTGTGAAGTTTTCTGGAGCGAGAATCGGTTGCGTGGATCGCCTAAGCTGAGCGATCCGGAGGGCACCATTAAACCTAAAGCTAAGGTCAGCATAACTAAGACTGAACCGGGTTTCTCCTCATTCAAACCCCCTCTGTATCACTACTTTACGTACTTCTTAGTATTTTTTGAAAGTAGATGCTTCAAAGATCTCAATAGCGTTAGTGATAGCTGGTTTAATCGTTAGAAGCGCAGGAGGCTATTTCATAACTCAATCTCAGATAGAGTACTACGGTGTGGAAGGTTTATATATGAGTATACCATGTATCCGTATAAATGGCGGTACACATGAAGGGTTTAATCGTTTGCGTTTGTCAAGGCACGTGTCCGTCGTTTCATAAGATGAATGTTTTTGAAGTAATTAACCACTTCAGAAGGAATAAGAAAGTTGACTTCGTAGTGATTCACCCGCAACTCTGCGCAACCGATGGCGATAACTTTTGGAGGGCGTTGCTGAGCGGTAACCGGGACGTTGAGAGGGTTATAGTGGCTGGCTGCGATCCAGTAATGCAGCGGAAGATGTTTGGATGGGTTTTCCGAGAATTAGGTTTCGATGAGTCTAAGTTTAGAGGTGTTGAAATAAGGAACATGAGTACTGAGGAAGCCATCAAGGCTATTGAGGATGCTCTGAGTACGTGAGGTGTTTAGGTTTGACTAGGAACTGGTATCCAGTAATAGACTACGAGAAGTGCAGTGGGTGCTTAACCTGCTATAACTTCTGCCCGCACGGGGTGTTCGATATAGGCGCTGACGGGAAGCCGGTGGTGGTTAAACCGGATAACTGCGTTGAGCTGTGCAGGGGTTGCCAGAAAATCTGCCCCTCATCAGCAATCAAGTATTATGGAGACGAGCAGGAGGAATTCCAGCGCCTTTAATTCTTTCGTAGCCTCTTTAAGCCTGGTTAGATGTGGTAGGTGTATAGATTCCTCAGTCAGATGTGTTTGAGGCGCTCCATCCTGGATGTGGTGTAGAGCTCTCCCGAGCATGAATCCCGCCTTAATTAAATCCATCGCTTCGTGCAACTGTTTTGAGTTTCATATTAATTTACATCACCTGATACTTACTCTTCCGCTATGATTAACGCGTAGACTCTTTTTCCGTGTAGCTGTTTTATCTTATCCTTGTCTTTTCCTAGCGGGCAGAATACTGGTGCTCCATACCTATATCCCATTACACTACACTTTACAAAATAGAACTTGTCAGCCAAACCATCACCCTAAAGTTAATGCTGATAGAAAAGCTTACAGGCTTATCTATACTTTCTAATGCGAGGGAGTTACCCAAAGCTGGAGGAAGAGCTTGTTAAAGTACTCAGAATAAGGCTCTTTCCGAGACAGGTAGCACGCTTAAGGCTTAAAAATTGGCATAAATGAAGGGAAATATTTGTTTAATGTTAAATAAATAAACATTTAAGGCATAACCATTGAGCGTTGAGCTCGATGAAAAACCTAAACCTGAATATGAGGATCAAGCTATGGTTGGCTTTCGCTAAAGCCCATAAAGATAATCCATGGAAGGTATGGGCTAAAGCGAGGGTTCTTGGATTGGATAAAAGGACTATTGAAAAATTCTTCCTCGAGAAGGGCATAAGTGTTCACGATATCGCTAGCAAGGGATTTTTAAAAGTCCTTGAGGAGCATCCCGAAATTCTGAAAGATTACTGAGGCTCATAGTAATGTTGTAAGCATAATGGGTTATCTTAAGGTCCGACCTTTTCTTCTCGTCCTCACTACAAGGATTATGCCTACGATTATCAGGAAGAGGCCAGAGATCATACCGTACTGCAAGTATACTGGTGTCACCTCAACAGCTTGCATGGCGTAGTAAGCGGATTCGCTTGAATTGTAAACCTGCCTCATGAAGGTGGCAGCCCTTGGGATCCGCCTAATATAGTCAGCGAGCCATCCTAGTCCAATCCAGGGTAGCGCGTCTGCTATTTGGGTTGCATACGGCGACAAGGCGTCCAAAGCATCTATCGCACTCCGATAATCTGGAGAGTGTGTGATATTGTATACCCGTTCAACCTCACCTCTCCATTCCATGATTTGGCTATAATACTGACCTAAGGCTGCTGAAGCTCCAAGGCTGACTAGGAGTAGACAAAGCCCGAATCCCACGAAGAATCCTCCAGTTGTAGAAGTCATTCAACCACCTCCGCTTATTAAGAATAAGAAGCTGGGCTTATTTCCAAGTAAAAGTTATGCTGAAGCTCGGCGTAAAACATCTAACTACTCACTAGTCTCTACTGGGTGAGGAATAGCCGGTCTACCAGCGCCAGCACTAGAAGGCTACTCAGTAGACCTAACCGGTGGCTACTTATCAAGAGAGCTGGGATTAGACAAGCACACAGCATCTGCATACATGCTCACAGCAAAATACCTAGGATTAAACCTGAAATCCCTTAAAGTAACCCAGATAACCAGAAAAACCAAAAACTAAACAACATGCAGGCAGTCTTTAGGATAAGCAAATGCGGTTTAGGTTTTGTGTTGCTGGATTAGCTTAAGTACTATGCTGTAAACCTTTGACGCGTAGTTAAGTGCTTCTTCCGCGTCGAATCTATCATAGAGCTCGTCAGGTGGAATGCCGCTTTCCTCATCTCCATACATAGAGGGTTCTCTTTCTCTGCGTAGCTTCCTTGATATGCGCGCTAATATGGGTATCTCAACTTGAAACCATTCGGGGAACCTCTGCGCTTCTCTTCTGAGAACAGGTCCTACATCATGCCATTTCGGCACCTCAACACCAACTAATCTTAGCGCTGCTTTAAGAAGTAGTTCAACCGACTCTTGACACTGCCTAATTACGTACGGATAGTTGCCTCCTTCAAGTGCTTCTTTTGCGTGCCGGATTCTCTCCTCAGCCTGCTTTAAGTAGGATTGCGCCATAGATACGTTGTTCACAGTTCTATTACCTCACCAAATTTGTAGTCTCTCTTAAGTCTCCAATACCATTTTCTACCACATCTTACTCTCTCTGCTCCAAGCTCTTTAAGTTTCTCTCTGAGGTTGTTCAAGATGTTTGTAAAGAAGTTCTCTTTATCATACAGTACCACAGCATCTTCAACCATGTCTAGATAAACCGGCGATACTTTCTTCGCCTCGTTAACACTTTTTATAATAGGCGAAAAATCAACACTATACCCTTGGGACCTAAGTCTCTCGACCTCCTCCTCAACGCCTTCTTCTACCCACATAAACAGCTCCTGCCTCTTCAACCTGCTCTTAGGGGGGTTCTCCAAAACTATAAGAACGTCTATATCGCTCTCCTTACCAGCTTCGCACCTAGCAACAGAGCCGTACACGACAAATGAGATAAGCTCGCTACCAAATCTCTCTATAGCTACATCGAGAAGTCTACGAAGTAGAAGGGCGTAGGGTTCGCAAAGCTTCTTGGACATTCCGATAACCACCCTGTTTAAAGGCTATTTTTCGAATAATATAAGACTTGCTAACCACATTTAGCCATAGATGATCCTTAGATTATTTGCTCCAGTAGAGGTCTGGCATTCAGGGGCTGTAAAGATGATGGATCCTTCTGCGAAACCGATTAGTCGGCGATAAAGATGTTAGAGGCCGCAGAACGGTTTAGTTTAATAGCTATCCAGGTTATTAAACATTGAGTAGCTTAAGCGGCGGTAAATATGGTTTCTCGATTTAGGGATTGGTTGAAGCAGTCAGAGAGAAACGCCATGTCAGCTTTAGCTAATTACCGTGAAGGCATATTTGAAGAAGCATGCTTTGAGTCTCACCAAGCTGCCGAGAAGGCTATTAAAGCCCTTCTAAACTACCTTCACAAAGAGAGGAGAGGTCACTCGCTACTGTTCCTCCTATCTGAAGCACTAGTTGAGGTTCCAGAAGAGATTAAGCAGTGTGTTCTATACCTAGACAAGCACTACATTCCATCAAGGTACCCAGACGTCTATGATGAAGGGACTCCATCAGATTACTACACGAAGGAAGATGCGGAAAGGTGTCTTTCGTGCATGAGTAAGATAATTGATTGGGTGAAGTCTACTGTTAAGTGAGTTAAGTAACCTAGTAGAAAGCTATAGGAGCAAGTTAAAGCTGAGACTAGTAGTGTTGTTTGGGTCTAGAGCGCGAGGAGACTACACAGACTGGAGCGATATAGACGTCCTCGTAGTTGCTGACGACCTCCCCAGAGACCCGAGAGACTGCTTCGCAGTACTTCGCGACATCGGCTTCGCGAGAGTACATCCAATCGGCTTTAACACAGAAAGCTTTCTTAAAAAGCTTAGAGAAGGTAGCACTTTCATTATCGAGATACTAGAAGAAGGAAAGATACTGTTCGAAGACACAGATTTTCTGAAGGAGGTGATGAACATCTATAAGGAAGTGAGGAGCAGGTATGCTAGGCAGGGGAGAACGTGGACTATGATCTCCCCTACTTAAACCTCCTGGAAGCTATATTCTATCGAGCGGCTTCGAGAACAAGCTCTTAGCGCGTAAACACCTTGGTGCTCGGCGAGTCAGCCTCTAAAACCACGCTAATGGCCTTCAGTGGGGCTTAAAGCAGTGGTGGAGCGGTAGTCTTTGCAAGCAGAGCTCAACCTCCCGATGTACCTCCAGACGTCAATATGTGAGAACTGGCTAGCGTATCCGTGGGTAAAACTACTGTACTCTAAGTCTGCGGATTGCATTCTGGTGGGTTTAGTTCTACTGGTGTTACTAGAGTCTTTTGCTGTAGCGCTCAGTCATGGTTACTCTATGGCCGTAGCCGCAGTGGGTATATCGAGTTGCTTGAAGCTTGATAAGCCAGGGCTTGCTTCTGGCTCCGCCCAGGTGCCAGCACCATGCGGGGTAGGAGTAGTGCGCCCGGTCTCGGGTGCAGAGCCGAACCCGGCGAGAGCCTGGAATGTAGCCCTAAACCTCCCCGGAACCCCCGTACTTTAGGGCGGGGAGGAGGTCAGAGTGGAGATTTCAAGATCTAGCTCTTTTCTCAACTTTAAAACCGATCTAGTCGGTGAAGAGTTGAAGAGTGGTTTATCCAGTTGTGATAGGTAAAACTGTTATCATGTATGTTTGTCGTTCTACTTCTAGCTGGCCTTCAAGCTAGCTTAGCCCTTAGCTTTGCGTTAGGGGAATGGACTCTACCATCAACTTTCAAGACTATCTTTGGCGTTGCAACAAACACGTTGCTCTCCCTTATTCCAAAGCTTGCCTCCTAGCCTCCTCAACGATAAGCTCGGGAAGGTTTGTTGCGAATCGATATCTTTCATCACCTCTTTGCGCCAGTCTACGTAAACCCCTCCTAACTGGCAAGCTCAAGCGGGAAGCGCTTACCAAAACGCTAATCACTCTGGTGGATTGCTTCATCTACAAGGCGGTAAGAGTGGTGTGTGCTTTAAAACAGTTGTAGGTTCTCGTAGTGTATTGGAACGGCTTCGAGGAATACGTGTTCTTCTACTGTTAGTCATTAAATGAACTACATTGATATGCAAAGACCTCGTGTGTTTGAATTAGCGCTGGGAGTGGGTAGTAAGCTTAAGAAAGGAATACTAAGTCATTAGTATTAGGCATGTGAGGTGTATACTGTTGACCAAACGAGATGAAGTAAATAGTCTCTTAGAGAGATCTAGGCGTTTCTACGAGTCTGCCCTCTTTCAGATCGAGAAGGGGTTTTATGACTTAGCGATGTTTAGTTTCGAGCAAAGCCTCCAATTGCTCTTGAAGGCGGCTCTACTCTCTCTGGGCGTAGACTATCCGAGAACGCACAGCATTAGAAGGCTACTCGAACTGGTGCACGAGCTTACGGGTGACGAAGACGTTAAAGAGCTGTGGGTGGAGCATAGCGTAGAACTAGCTTTACTCGAAGACGCCTACATAACCTCAAGGTACGTGCCGAGAGATTTCAGAGCCGAAGAAGTGGTGAGGGTCAGAGAAGTAGTGGATAAGGTGTTCAGGGTTGTCAGAGAGGCTCTTAGTGAAGTTAGCTAAGCATAGAGCTGAAGTCTTTAGAAACCTCGAGCACTACCTTAAGGTAATCGTGGAGGTAATCAAGGAACTGGATGAAAAAGCCGAAGTCTACCTCTTCGGTAGCGTTGCTGAGGGTACGTACACGCTGTCGAGCGATATAGACATACTAGTAGTCACGGATCAATCACCGGAGAAGGTACTAGTGAAACTGTGGGAGAAAGGAATAAAGGACCCTTTCGAAGTACACGTGGTAAAGAAGGATATGCTAAGCCTGTATAAACAGAGATCAAAACTGGTAAAAGTAGAATAGTTCAGCTCTACCATTGGTTCTCGAAAGCAAATTCACCTGGAGCCCCTGTATCTCTAGCTCCTCGAAGATGTTCCTAGGATATACACGCTGGGTTCTCTTAATTTTCTCGAATCCCATCTCACTCTTTCTCCTTGCAAGTCTCTTCCGATTTTCCCATACTTCGTTGAACTACCTGTCTTCGCAACAAGGGCCATTGTTGTCCTGCTCACGACGAAGGTAGTCATGAAAAGGTAGTTACGTCACTTCGTTATCAATTGTTCGTAGGACTTTAGCGGCTGATCTGTTTTCTCAACGAGGTAAGATTCCCCAGTTAACACGGATTCATCCGTGAGCAGATCTTTCGCACTTATGACTCTGGCGTCCGCAGGCACTATGTCACCTGCTGAGAGAAGTACAGCATCTCCTGGAACAATCCCCTCGATCTTTATCTCATTCTTGACTCTATCTCTCAGGGCTGTGGTCTTTCTGGCCACCCTTTGTCTGAGCATTTCAGCCTCTCTTTCAGCTTTATGTTCTTGATAGAAATCTACGATTATGCTGAACAATACTATGGTGTATATGATGACCATATCTGTCATGTCTGCGAGAAAGCCAGAAATTAGACCAGTAATAAGGAGGATTACTACTAGCGGGTTTTTGAAATGAAATAGAAAATCAACTATAATGGTTCTCCTTTTCTCGTAGGGAGCTCGTTATAGCTAAAAAGCTCGAGGCATCTTTTCGCCTCCTCAGAGGTAAGCCCATTTAACGGTGACTTCAAACGTAAAAGAAGCTTTTCAACGGACAAAATTAGTATTTCCTCAGTACTTGGTAGAACCTGATCTGGGTTTCACTTATACTCGAGTTACCCCTATTATTCATCAATGTTTTCCACGCGTTAGACACCTTATCACAACAACCCACAAGAAAAGAAAATGAAGTAAATTAAGTGTTTTGCTTTATCCAAGCTCCTGTTCTCCAATCTCCTTGTCCAGCAGGTCCTGTGCTTATTTCAAAAACATTTGACTCCTTTAATGTACAATTAATTCCATTCGATGAGAGCGGTGATCTATGGATGAAATATTACCCTGAATATACTGGGAGAACGGTGAGCTGCTCGAAAGGAGACCTCTTTGTGGCGAAAATAGACTCCGTGTAAACACCACATAGAGTTCACTTTGTTTAAACCCTTATGTAACCTCCTCAATAGTGTAAAATTTACATTTCTCCTGATGTCGTAGAAGAATAGCTTTTCTACTCCTTTGTAGATAGGGTCTCGAAAGATCGTGTGAATAGTATGCGTTATGAAAACTTCATGTATAGTTAAAGGCTTTGAATACAGCGATCTTAGCTGCATCTGTAACTAGAAATGTAGCTACAATATAGGTTAACGCTAATGCTATAATATTTGAAGGTAACGCTGGTATTATTATCCCTTTCCATATGAGGATCGTTGCTATCGCGCCGTCTACTGTTATAGCTAATAACACGTACTTACCTGGTCTTGAACTCCAAAATGGCCCTGTCTCCCTAAAGTTCAATATGTTCAAAAGCCCGGTGAGGAGAAGTATGTAGAAGATGAAGCTCTGCATTTGCGGATATGGTAAATTTACGAGTTTTGCTATGTATAGTGCCGTAAATAGCTCCACGAGTTTTACGATACCAAGAATAGTCGATATTATTGTTAGTTTTCTTATATTCCATTTCTCTGGTTTTTTACTTGGTTTTACTACGTCAACGCTTATAGATAGCGTTAGGAAGTCGTAGAGAAACAACATTAGTATCATATGAGTAGGTGTTAATATTGGAAGCCCGAGAATTAGTGTCGATAATGCTACGAAGTACACTATGCTGAATGTCTTAACAATCTTATTCATAGCCCAAACAACTATTTTCCTATAGGCGGTTCTCCCGAGACTTATAATATCGACGATTACTTTCAATCCAGGAGATAAGAGCACTACCGAAGCCGCTGATTTAGCTACATCTGTAGCTCCGCTGACAGCTATACCGAGTTCAGCTTTCTTAAGCGCAGGTGCATCATTAACACCATCACCTGTCATACCAACTACATGCCCTTTCCTCTGCAAGGCTTCTACAATTTTGTATTTATCTTCAGGAGTGACTTCTGCGAAAACATCGATATCTTCAATGATCCTGTCCAGCTGATCTTTCGAGATCTCTCTTAAGCTTACAGCTTTATCTCCAATACCAACTTTTCTCGCTATAGCCTTAGCTACGTGTATGTTATCCCCCGTAATCATCTTTGGATTTACACCTAGATCCTTCATGATTTTTATAAAGTGCTGAGAGTCTTTACGGGGTTTATCGTAGAGTCCTAGTAAACCAATAATCTTAACATCACTTTGTTGAGTCTCTAATGCGACTGCTAATGGTCTAAAACCTTCATCACCAAGCGCTTTTACAACTCTTTCAATACTTTCTTTATCACTGTTACTTGCTAGTTGAAGAAGTGCTTGGGGTGCTCCTTTCATAATTCTTATTTTTCTATTTCCTAACTGAATAATTGCTTCACTTCTCTTTGTTTCCGGCATGAACGGCTTAAACTCTAGAATTTTAGCGATACCTACATCAATACTCATCTCCCTGGCTTTCTGTCTTATAGCGTTATCTATGGGGTCTTTTGTAACTTCTTCGGATACTAGAGCAGCGTATAGAACAATATCTTTCTCGTTATACTCACTACTCAATGGTATTACTTTACTTACCGCTATTCTGTTCTCAGTTATTGTGCCTGTTTTATCTAAGCATATAATATTCATCATGGAAGCCGCTTCTACTGCTTCAAGTCTTCTAGCAATTATGCCATTTTTAGCGAGCTCAACACTTCCAAGAGCAAGGGTTATCGTAGTCATAGCTGGTAAAGCTATGGGTATTGAGGCTAGTAGTAGTGTTAAAGTGAAAGGTAGAATATCCAGTACGCTAAGCCCTACTAGGATAAGTTTGACTAAAACTAGAATTATGAAGAAAGAGTCCATGAATAGAAGCCACTTGGTTATACTATTAGTAATCTTTTCTATTAAAAGCCTAGGCTTCGCTATTTGAACTAATTCTACTGTTCTGCCGAAACGGGTTCTAACACCTGTTGCAGTTATTTTAACTAAGGCTTCGCCTCTAACAACAGTAGTTCCAGCGTAAACGGTGTCGTTAACGTTTTTCTCAACCGGTATAGACTCCCCTGTTAACGCTGACTCATCGACAACTACAGAGCCCTCCATGATAACACCATCAGCGGGTACTATATCGCCCATGGAGATCTTCACGATATCATCTGGAACAATGTCTTCAGCGATAACGTCGATCCATCTACCATCTCTCAAAGCCTTCACGGCTACCTTCAATTTTGATTTAAGCATCTCAACGGCTTTACCGGCCCTATACTCATGGAAGATGCCGATAACAGAGTTTACGAGAAGCAGTGAAACCATAATAGCGAAATCGACGTATTTCCCCAAGATAAAAGAGATCAAAGCTGCTATTTCTATAGTATATGGTGTTAACCCTGTAAATTTCTTTAAGAAAATTAACACTATGTTCTCTTTCCTCTCAGGTACTTTGTTAGGACCGTAAGTTTTAAGCCTCACGAGGACCTCTTCACTCGTTAAACCTTTATACATACTTATTCTACTCACCTTTTCATTGCTGATGCCTAGATATATCATTGGTACACGACTTTAACATGACTTTAATATGTGTATCTAATTACTGCATCGATCACCTAGCATGCAATAATGCAGGGTAACCCATTGTAAGTACGGAGAGCCGGAGTAAAGCAATTAGCTTTTAAATGGGGAGCTTCGAGATTATGAAGACGCTCTTCCCCTAAATTAAGCTATTGGTGTGAGTAGAGAATCAGGGACTTTGGTTTTAACCTAGAGAGATATTCACTATTTTCAAAAAATCTTGTGAGACTTCATAGCTAGTAGGATAGCTATCAGATAGAGCAAGAGTACGCTTCTACCAGAGCTGTTGGCTTTGATCTACACCTTAACAGTGCCTATAGAGGTGAGTGATGTTGCTGGTGCGTTGAAACGCAGCAGGGGTCTCCCACGGGTGAATTTCCGGGATTCGGCGAGTCCGGGAACGCTGGAGCGATCTTTAATCAAGTGGAGTAAAGGGTTGCGGGCCCGCCGGGATTTGAACCCGGGTCCTCCGGCTCCGGAGGCCGGCGCCCTATCCTGGCTAGGCGACGGGCCCTAAGTGCCTGGCTACATGGTAAGAAATTACTTAGAGGAGTATTAATAACTCCACTAGTAATGGCGTGGTAGACGAGTTCGTGTAGAGTGGTGGAGGGTTGGGTACCGCCTCCTAATGCTATTCCAGGAGGGGCTGGGCGGATTTCGCGTCCTCGCTTTAAGCTAAATTAACCGTGCCAGCTTATATGTACTTGTATGTATGTATATGTACCGGCAATAACGGTACATTTATAATGAAGAAGTACATTAGGGTTATGGTGGGTGGACATGGGTTCCACCCAGGTAGTGAAGGAGTATAGGGCAGCTGTGTTCTACGAATATAAACAACCGTTTAGGATCGAGGTAGTGAGGGCTCCTAAAATAAGCGGTGAAGAGGTCCTGGTCAAGACGGCTGGTTGCGGCCTCTGCCACTCGGACCTCCACATATGGCTTGGAGAACTACCGGGAATACCCAAGGTAAAGCCCTGTGTTCTAGGTCACGAGCCCTCCGGCATTGTAGTAGATAGGGGAGACGCCGTTCCAGACTATATCAAGATCGGATTGCCCGTGCTAGTCCAGGGAGCGTACTACGTAGAAGAGGACATCTATACCTTAAGGGGTGAAAACGTTCTAGCCACTAAGGCATCACCTATGTGGGATGGGTCTTTGGGCCTTCACGGTGGTTGCTACTCCGAGTACTTCCTAGTACCTAGCTACAGGTACCTGGTACCGGCTGAAGGACTTGAAGACCTCGTAGCGGCATCTTCACTGACTGATGCTGGCTTAACGCCTTACAGGGCTGTCAAGAAGGCCGTGGAGGCTACCAGGCACTTCACTGAACCAGACGACTTCGTAGTGGTGGTAGGTGTTGGGGGTTTAGGGACCTTCGGAGCACAGTACGTTAACGTACTAACACCGCACCTGAACCTGGTGGTAGTAGACGTTAAAGAAGAGGCCTTAGAGTTTGCCCACAAGGTAGTCCCCAAAATACACACATCAATTAACGCTAAGAAGGAAAACCCCGTTGAAGCCGTGAGGAAGGCTACGGGCGGGAGGAAGGTAGTAGCGGTAGTTGACTTCGTGGGTGCAGAGACCACCGTATCGACGTACGTGAATGTACTCGCCCCAAACGGAGCATACGTGCTAGTAGGCCTCGGTGGGATTAAGGGCTCATTCTCAATACCTGACCTCGTACTAAGAGAGTGGATAATTATGGGTAGCTACTGGGGCTCCGTAGCAGATCTCAGGGAAGTCGTTCAATTGGCCAAGAAAAACCTCATAAAGTACAAGGAAATGGTAACCAAGCGGTGGAAACTAGACGAGATAAACGAAGCATTCGAAACCATGCATAGGGGAAAGTACGTAGGCAGGATGGTAATAGCCCCGTAGAAGTGCCCGGAGCACACAAGACATTTTTCTCTTCTCTCACCTTCACACTCTTGGCATGCATTAACGGCGGGAAGTGTTGAGTAGTATCCTTGCAGGAGAACTCCTAAAATCTCGTTATTAGCGTGAAAGGCGCTGCACGCCGAGGTAACGATTAGTACTGGTCTCGGTAACGTTCAAAGCGGTCTATACGCATGGTTACATGTAATTACGGGCAGAGCAAGTATAATAACGGCTTGTATTTAAACTCAAGCGTGGTGCAGGGACCACTATTTATGGAGTCGGAAACTAGGAAGATTATGAGAATAGGCCCTCGTTCCAGTGCGGTTGTCCTGCCATCCAAGTGGATCAGGGAGCTGGGGCTGAAGCACGGAGACAGGGTTAAGCTGTTTTACAGCGGCGCGAAGATCATAATCACCCCTCTCAAGGAGGACGAGCTGGCAAGGGGTCAGATCATGATCGAGGGCGCTAATACCGTCGCATCCGCGAAACTGAAAGCCGCGTTCCTGGAGGGCATAACAAACATTAAGTTGAAGGCGAGCTACGACGAGGCCATCAAGCTGTTGCAGTCATTGAAGGAGGAACTACCCTCGATGGTGTTCATAGCAAGCCCGGAAGGCCAGTACCACACAGTGGTGTTCCCGGATATTGGCATAGACCATGCCTCCCTGCTCGTCAAGCTTTGCGAGCTGTTCAAGAAAATGATGAGGCGTGAAGGGGAGCTCCATGACCTGGCCATGGACTTCAATTACACTCAGTTACTCCTCGTTAGGTCTCTTAAGATGAAACTGTACGAGGAGGCAATAGACGTAGCTGACGCCCTTGACGTAGTCCTCTTCGCGAAGATCCTGGGAGAGCTTGCGAGCAGTGTGCTCGAGAGGGGCAGTAACCTAGATGAGGAAGTAATAGATGCGTTGGCCATCCTGGTAGAGCAGTACTACGCGAAGGACCTAGACCATGCCGTGAGAATAGCCAGTAGCACGCTGATCAAGCTGGATAGGATGCCCCCTGAAATACAACACTACGCTTCAACCATAGCGGAGCTCATATTCAGAAAGTGCATTAGAGATCGCGCATGCAGGTGCAAGCACTTCTTTCCCAAGGTCTAATTTCTACCTCATTAAGGGCTTAAAGCGTTTAATAGGGAAAATTTCAATAAAACGAGTACGAGTAGTCATTAGCTCACCTCGCACTAGCCATAACCGGCTTACCCGCACGCTCTACCACGCCATACTTAACGTTCAAGCTCATAGTAGGTGGTACGCCTTGAACGCGGACGTGGTTTCCGGGTTAAAGGGCGCCTACAGGGGGTTCACATTTTCAGTGTTGTTTTCAGTAACGGGATTAGTACTCGAACTAGTAGTATTCGCGGTGTGGGGTAGCATAATACTGCTAACCGATATCGTGCACTGGGCGGTGGACACGGTCTTCGAAGTGTTTGCCTTAGTAGCGGTCTACTACGCCATACGGGTTAGGAAGAGCTTTCCTTGGGGCGTGCTCGTGCTTGAAAGCGCAGTGATGTTGCTCTCCATAACGATCGCGCTTGGCATCTACGTGGTATCCTTCGCGAACTACCTAGTGATAGAGTACTCCGCGAGCTCCATAACCACAGTGAACTCGTTACCGGCCGTTGGCACGGCTATCGGCGGAGTCTTCACACTGCTGGCATTCCTGGTGCAGAAGAGAAACTACGAGAGGTACGGCCTCGAAGTCCTCAAAGTGGACTACGTCCATGCACTCCTAGACCTAGTGGCTTCGGCCGTGTCAACGCTCGGCATAGCCGTTGTCGCCTACACCCATAGCGCTAACCTGGAAATACTATTTGTGTTCATCTTAATGATGTTCATAGTGCACAGCCTCGTCGAGGTGCTGAAGGACGTCGCAAAGACTGTTACAGGGGCAAATGTGGATCACGGGCTAAGCATGAAGTTGTACAAGAAGCTAGTCGAGGAGTGCCATGACGTGGTCGTAAACGACGTTGCTGCTAGGAAGATAGGTTCGTTTTACGTAGTAGAGGCCAAGATAGGCGTAAAACCGAGTACGAGGATCTCCACCGTACACAGGATTAGAAAGAAAGTGGTCAAGATCATACAAGCAGAGTCCCAGCTCATATACCACGTCGACGTTAAAATATACCCCTTATTTCCGAAGAGTAGGAAGAAAGCCAAGCACTAACCACGCAGTTCTTGCGAGAAACCGGTAGGGTAAGGGGGTAGCGTGCTAGTTGATAGAGGCGTATAGCGCTATCGGCTACGACTAGTATGAGAACGGCACTAGCATGCCGTGGCGGCAAAGGCACTCACGCTTGAGCTTACCCCGCGAGGCCGGTCTACGAGTACACCGGTTAGCGCCGTATCCCGGTGCACTGTGCTTTTCAGCCGCATTCGCTATAATTTAGTATAGGTGTGGTTTTGCAATGATTAGTAGTCTAGCAAGAGTATCGACGGGTATAAGTACCCTGGACGAGGCCCTGGAGGGAGGGGTACCTAAGGGAAGCTGGGTTGCCGTAACCGGTGAACCGGGTACAGGTAAGTCCATCGTGTGCATGCACTTCGCGTGGGCTGGCCTCCTCGCAGGCGACCCCGTCGTGTACGTAACCACCGAGGCGGAGTTCCGTGATATAGTGAGGCAGGCGAAGATGTTCAACATGGACTTCGAGTCGTATAGAGTGCACGACATATCGAGCAGGCAGGAGCTCACCGAGACCCCGGACATAGTGGTAGTGGACATCTTCGGATTGCTTAAAATAGCAAGGCAGATAACCGAGCAAGCACAACAGGAAGCAGAGACGACTAAAAAGAGGCGTTACGCTGCACTGGACATTCAGACGCTCATTGCGGCCATACATGAGGCCTACAGGGTACTCGGCGCTCTGAGAGACGAAAAAGCGAAGTCCCCATACAAGCACGTTAGGTTAATAGTAGATTCTCTAAGCGCGTTCTGGGCCGATAAGCCGGCGATGGCCAGGAAGTACAGTTATGACCTGAAAATAGCTACCCACAGAGAAAACGTTACTGCTTACCTGGTATCCCAGTACGCGATGACGACTAGGTCTACCTTCGGCTTTGGCTTAGAACACATAGCTGATGGCGTCTTCCACCTCTGGATGGAAGACGTCGAGTCTACCAGGGAAGTGAGGCGATACATGATCATCAAGAAGATGAGGATGACCAACCACAAGAAGACAGCATTCAAGCTGGACATTGTACCGGGCAAAGGCGTAGTGCTCTCAGAGCTCAAGTAACTTCACAAAACGCGGTCATATTGACCGGTGAGGGCATAACGCTGAGCTTGGGTAGAAGCTCATACCTTCTGATCCTCTTAAGGGTGGCTGTCAGCGGCTTCGCGTTCAGCACCACAGTTGTAGCTATTGCTGCTAGTGCAAACTACCTGCCCTACTTCTTAACCCAGTACTCCTTGACGAGATGCTCGTCAATCCCATAAACGACACTTACCATCCCTTTAAGCCACCTGTTCACGGGCGGGAACTCGTACCTCCCCGTGGCAGGCGCCAAGGTCGGTCTAGCCGTGTAGCACCCTACGCCCTTTACTCTTTTCAACTCCTTTTCAGTCTCCACTACTGGGGCCATTTCAACGTATTCTAGGACTTTTCGAAGCCTTTTAGTACTTCTACCGGGTTTGGTGGCTCCATCACTTCCACTTCTCTACCCTCCACTACTACCCTCTCGTCGTAGTTCTTTACAATGCCATGGAGCATTTTCCAGCCCCGCTTAAAGCTAGCCTCCGAGTAGATCCTGTGCCTGTCGTCGTGGCTGACTACCGCTAGGCTGACAGCGTCCCGGGATAAGTACACGTAGAATTAGTTGTTCCAAATCCGGTAGCAACGATTCCCGCGAGCTTGTAGTCCACGCCCATCTCCTTAAAAGCCCCTTCATCGCATAGTTGAAGTATCATATAAATTCACTAGAGTACGCCGTTATAGCGTTCTAGTGATGGAGAGGGCGCGGAGCCAGGTTCAAAGTACTTCTAGTTCTCTATACACGCTAGCGCGAGACAGCATTCCAGTTAATAGGTACTAACGCTCCCGACCTCAATAATTTGAGAGGGCGGTGAGCTACCTGAAGGTAACCGAAGTAAGCTCAGCGATACTTGTGGCGTGAAGGTTGCTTGTACGCTAAGCGGGAGGACTCACGCTTAGAACACCTACGCGTACTGGCGTTACATCCGTTTCGCTAGGTATAAAATACTGTTACCTTGCTAGTACCTTTTAAACTGTACAATGGCAGGTTGTAGTGCATGAAAGTCGTATTAGCGTATTCGGGAGGGTTGGACACATCCGCGATACTAGTCTTGTTGAGGAGGAAGTATGGTGCAGAGGTGATCACAGTGACCGTTGACGTCGGCCAGGAGGGGGAATTAAAGGGAGTCGAGGAAAGGGCGTACAAGCTCGGGTCCGCTAAACACTACACAATAGACGCGAAAAAAGAGTTCGTCGAGAACTACGCGTTCAAGGCCGTGAAGGCCAATGCCCTTTATGAAGGCAAGTATCCTCTGGGAACAGCACTTGCAAGACCCCTCATAGCCGAGAAAGTCGCAGAAATAGCCGTAAAGGAGGGCGCAAATGCCGTAGCTCACGGGTGTACAGGTAAAGGCAATGACCAGGTCAGGTTTGACTTATCGCTGAAAGCGCTACTAAAACCCGATATGAAGATCATCGCGCCGGTGAGAGAGTTTAAGCTCACGAGAAAAGATAGCATTAAAATTCTACTGGAGAACGGATTCGATGTTCCAGTAACGCACAAGAAGTACAGCATTGACGAAAACCTGTGGTCTAGGAGCATAGAAGGGGGAGAACTAGACGACCCATACGCTGAGCCCCCGGAATACGTATTCGAGTGGACCGTGTCGCCAGAGAAATCTCCCAACGAACCTCTATACTTGACCATAGAATTCGATAAGGGCATTCCCACGAAGATCAACGGAGAGAAGGTAAGCCCCGTGGAAATGGTCACGTACCTGAACAAGGCGATCGGTAGCCGCGGGTTCGGTAGAATAGACCTCATCGAGAGCCGGGTTGTGGGGTTGAAGAGTAGAGAGGTGTACGAGGCCCCCGCTGCGCTGGCTTTGATCGAGGCCCACGAAGACCTCGAAAGAATGGTCTTAACGCCTAGAGAACTTCGATTTAAGCGAATGGTTGATGGGATGTGGTGTGACCTGGTCTACCAGGGACTGTGGATCGATCCGATGAGGAGTCATCTAGAGAAGGTTATAGACTCCATGAACCGCTACGTGTCGGGAGAAGTGAGGGTTAAGGTGCTTAAAGGCTCCCTAATAGTCGTAGGGAGGAAAAGTGACTACTCGCTATACTCGAGAGAACTGATAGACTATGATACGGGATGGTATCCAAGCAACGAGGAGGCCCGGGGCTTCATAAATATTCACGGGCTTTACGCCTTGACGGCGCTGAGTGTCAGAGGTCTTAGCCGCAATGAGGAAGTATAAGTTCTTCGTAGGTGGAGAATCGAAGGAAGTCACAGACAGGTACGTGTCTAGTCTCGACTTCGACAAAGTCCTAGCCAAGTATGTAGCCATGGTCATGCTCGCTCACGTTAAGGAACTAGCTAAAAAGGGAGTGGTAGGAGTAGAGCCGGCCAAGCGCGTGGCAAAGGAGCTAGTGGACATTGCCAGGAGCAATGGTGAAAAGCTTTATAGCTGGGTGAAGAGCAAGGGCGAGATGTACGAAGACGTGTTTGAGGCTCTCGAAGCGTACCTTCACGACGCGGTGGGTCCCGAGGCGGGACGCATAGCTATAGGTAGAAGCAGAAACGACCACGTTGCAGCCGCCTTGAGGCTTGCGCTAAGAGACAAGTTGCTCGAAATACTGGTAAAGCTCTTAGAGCTCAGGGGTATATTAGTCGGCAAGGCACTAGAGTATAGGGGCGTTCTTTTCCCCTTCTTCACTCATGGGCAGGTAGCTCAGTGTGGTAACGCCTCAATATATTTTCTCTCATATGAAAAGGCCTTTGCCGATATATGTGCGCTAATGACCCAGGGCTTGAACCTGCTAAACCAAAACCCCCTTGGCTCCGGAGCGGCTGCTGGAACCATCGTTAAACTTAACACAGGTGAACTTTCAAAGAACCTGTGCTTCTCTCCTGAGCCCCTGCCTCCCTATTACGCCACGGGCTCGAGGCTTTTCCTCCTCTATATGGCGTCCTTACTGGCCATGGTAATGGCCGAGGTCGGCAGGTTCGCGGAAGATTCGATGCTACTCACGACCACGATCCAGCGAGGGGTTAGGATACCGAGAAACCACATATCGACTAGTAGCATAATGCCCCATAAAAGAAACCTCGTAACCCTAGAAATCGCCCGTGCCAAGGCATCTAAAGTCATAGGTGTGTTAACGTCTCTACTTGCAGCGTATAAATCCGTACCCTACGGCTACAATCTCGATTTCCAGGAAATGAACATCTACTTCTTTGAAGCCTTGAACGATGTCACGAACACCCTCGATGTAGTCAAGGACTTCGTTGGCGGATTAGAACTGGATGAGGAGGGAATAAAGGCCTCCCTCATCGATAAGCCTTGTTGGAGTAGCGACTTAATAGAGTACATAGCTATCGATACGGGCATACCGGTAAGGGAGCTTTACATGGAACTAGCCAGGGTGCTCCAGGTAAGTATGACGGAGCATGCCGAGCAGCTGGAGGAATTCCTCGCTAAGTACGGCGTTGACTGGGTAAATGCATGGATGTTGTACAAGCTAAAGCCCGTAGAAGAGGTGCTGGGGGAAATGATAGACAGTGCAGAGAGGCGGTTACAGGACGACTTGGAGATGGTTAAACACCTAAGCAGTAATCTAAGTCAATGTAGTAGAGTGCTTGTAGAGGGCGCGTCGGATTTTTAGGGGACACGTGTGTAAGGCCTTCACGGCGTTCAGTGCATGGAGAAAGGCTCGCGATTTAGCGGTAGAATAGTCAAAACGAGGTTTCAACCTCCAGCTATCCTGGAAAATCGTGGAACACCTCTCAGTAGGAAGCCCTTCAGGCCCCACCCTCTAGGCGCGTTAAAGCATCTAAGTAGCTAGTTGGAGGCCCAGCAGGCTCTAGAGGCGTGTTCAAGGTAACTGGTAACACTATTTAGTGTCCGCGCTGTCAATTAATACGTGGGACCAGGTGCACCCCAGTACAACTGGCCCGTGGTGTCCACGTTTGAGCATAGGCTTTTGTTATGAGACTAGTAGTAGTGGGCTATTAATGAAAGGCATTAGCAAGGTCGTTGACTGTCCCGTGGAAGGCCTAGCTGTAAGCGGCGTTAATGAATTACGCGACCTCATTTCTAGAGTTATAGCACGTGTTCTGAGCTTTCAGGGAATACATTATTACGACATTGTTTTCGAATCCAGCGAGCCGATAGGCTATACCCATAGCTTACACAAATTCAGGTTATTCATCAACGGTAGGCAGTACATTGGCATTAGAGCGGTTGTCAGGGGTAAAAAGCTCATTAGAATTCTCTTCACGATACCTATCGGGACGGATGTTGAGATTAAAAGCCGCGTTGGAAAGTACGATCCCGTAATCGAGAAGCTGGGTAAAGGTACGTGTGGAGGCGGTGAAGGCATTCCCCCCGGCCAAGTTTACATCGACATTCCAGTGGTTTACGCGATCTTGGGTGTTCCGCGAGTAGACGTCTCGAAGTGGACTTTGAGGGTGGAAGGTGAAGTGGGAAATGCCGTAGAGCTTTCCTTACTCGACCTCTACAAGCTCGGTGTAGTAGACGTCGAAACCGATTTCCACTGCGTGACTGGTTGGAGTGTAAAGTCTGTTAAGTTCGCAGGCGTACCACTGGCCAGGATAGCGGAATTAGTTGTACCGAAAGAAGGCGTTAACTGGGTCTACGTGGAAGGGGCTGATGGTTACTCGACAGTGTTTCCGTATATCGAGGTTTACGCATCGGATGCGATCGTCGCACTGGAGATGAACGGTAAGCCCCTTGACGTGCTACACGGGTACCCAGCAAGGCTCGTCATACCTCACCTCTACGGCTGGAAAAGCGCTAAGTGGATTACTAGAATGGTGTTCACGAGAGACTATAGTGAAGGTTACTGGGAGGCTTTGGGCTATCACCCCCGAGGAATGGTCCAGCTCGAGGAGAGGTTTAAGACGCGGTAGTCCCCCAAGAGCTGATCAGTACGAGTTTATTTGCTCTCAACACCTTACTGTTTTCACGGGTTGACTCGCCATGGATTACGTAAACCTCGGTTGGAGCGATGTGAAGATCTCTAGAGTCGGCTTAGGTACGTGGCAATTTAGTGAGTCCTGGGGTGTTGTAAACTACGAGGTTGCCAAGGCCGTTATAGCCAAGGCGGCTGAGCTCGGTATGAACCTTATAGATACAGCAATGGTTTACGGTAGAGGGCTGAGCGAGGAGTTCATTGGAAGGGCCCTCAGAGACCTCGGCTTGAAGAGGGACGAGCTAGTGATAGCAACTAAAATACCGGGAGAGTTCTTAAACCCCGACGATGTTTTCCGGGCTGTTGATAGGTCTCTCAAGAGGCTCGGTGTCAATTCCATAGACTTGTTGCAGCTACATTGGCCACCATGCTGGCACAACTACCCCACGGCATCTTACGCTAGGGCACTGGAACGCCTAGTTGCCGTGGGTAAAGTCAGTTATATCGGGGTAAGTAACTACCCGGTTGTGCTGGTCGAAGAGCTGAGATCGTACTTCTCATTCACGGACATCGTTAGCATGCAGTACAGGTTTAACTTGCTAGAACGCTGGGCGGAAGCGGAGCTGATACCGTACGCGGAGGCGAATGACTTAACGTTCATGGCGTGGAGCCCGCTAGCTAAGGGCGCTCTAACGGGCAAGTACGTGCCCGAGAACCCACCACAGTTTACCGACCTAAGGAGTGGAGACGCAGTTTTCCACCCAGAGAACTTTAAGAAGGCCGGAAACCTCATTAACGCCCTTAAACAACTCGCAGAGAAATACGGTAAAACCCCTGCACAGGTTGCCCTAAACTGGCTACTAAAATTTAGCCCCACGGTAGTACCGATACCAGGTGCCAAGGACCCGAGACAGGTTGAGGAAAACGCCGGTGCAGCGGGCTGGGAGCTGTCGTACGAAGACTGGAGGCTATTGGATGAAGTGAGTAAATCCATTAAGATAACTTACGTAACATGGTAAAAGGAGCTATTTTTAACCCCTAGCAACCCCACTACTTAGAGGAAAATGCAGTTTAAAGGGCGGTGTGTCAACTGGTTGTAGGAGGTAACAGATTCCTGAGGATTTGAATTGCTCGCACCTATTTCTTCCTCTTCCTAATAAATACTACCACGGCAGCTACTATCACGGCCACGAGTATTCCGGCTACTAGCGAGTTTAATGGAGATTCACGAGGGCCCAGTGTTTCCGGGGGCTTAGTAGCCTCCGTTAATGGAGTGGTGTGTGGTGATGGCTTTACTGTAATTAACGACGTTAAAGGCGTCGGCGCCGTTGTCAGCGTAGTCTCCTCAAGTACGGCGTGGAACGTTAAGAACACTAACCCGTAGCCAACTATTTCCACCATCCCTTCGGACTCATTCACGTACACTTTCACGTTACCCACCTGCTCGGATGCCATCGAGTAGTTACCAGTTACTCTAACCACAATCTTTACTTGAGCCCCCAGCTCCTCTAGTGAGTTGGTATCAACGAGCGTGCTGTACGATAAAACGCCGTGTTCTTCGAAGACGCTCCTGGCGCTTAGCAGTAGCGAGACCATACCACTACCGCATCCCAGCAACTCCACATAACCAGCTTCGTTGTAGTCCACGCCGTCTACTAGTAGATCTCCCTTTACGGTGTAGTTTAATAGCCTAAACTCCGCGCTTTCACCAATAATCGCTACTGGGATCGTTACGAATTCGCAGCCTGTAATGTTTATTGTGGAATCTACTACGATCAAGCCCTCGTCTTCGACCGGGTCGTAAACCACATAGTAATTAAGACTCGGTAGGGAGCTCGCAGATGCCTGGATCGGTGGGATCACCAGTATTAACAGTACCAGCGCTGACAATAGATCAATGCAGCACCTCCCCGTACACGATCCCCCCTTTGAAATGCATCGGAAACAGTAATGGATGGCGCTGTCTAATAAGCATTTTCAAGATCCCGTAGTGCTGGATCGGGTCTATATTAGGGATGTGGTGAATACCTACTTGTGTGCTGGGCTTGAGAGCTTATGGGCACCGGGCTTTCGCCGCGGAGGAAGTGGATTGCGAGCGAGAAAATAGCTTTAGGGGTTCTCGAGGAACTTGGGTACAGGGTTCTCGAGGTGGGTAAGAAAATAGAGCTGGGGGGTGTAGAGGTCGGGGAGATCGACGTAATAGTGGCCGACAGCGCTGGTGAGCTGTACGCGGTCGAGGTCAAGGCCGGTAAAATAGATGTAAGCGGTATAAGGCAAGCCTACGTCAATGCACTGCTCGTGGGGACTAGGCCCATGGTCGTGTGTAAGGGGTTTGCGGACGACGCCGCGAAGGAGCTTGCCGAAAGGCTTGGCGTGAGGGTAATTCAACTCTCCGACGTCTTCCTCGTAGAGAGCGAAGAGATATACACCATTGTTAGAGAAGTCATTGAGGAAACTCTCACAGATTACCTCGAAGTCTTCTATGGCTACAGCCCACAGCTAAAACCGGAGCATTTCGAAATACTGAATGCTATTTACACGTCTACAACAGTAGACGAGGCCGCGGGGAAGCTAGGTGTAGATGTATCGGTATTCGCCAAGAGAATAGAGGAGCTGAAAAAGCAGAACATCGTACCCAGGTGGGCCAGTAAGTACAATACCGTTAAGCGCGTGGCGCAAATACTGTTACACAGGCAGAGCATTACCAGCGCGCTCGAAGAAAGCAGAAAGCTTGTCGAAGTGGTTAGAGCGCTCGAAGACCAGTTTAAAGCTCTTCAGGGTACGCTACACTCGTTAAACCAGCAAATACAAAAGTTAACGGCTTTAATTACGAAGCTGGAGGCAAAGACACAGCAAGGCAATGCGAGGAGCACTGTGGAGTAGTGCCCTCTAATTCTTTATAAAGCCTATAACTCGGAGCGCTTAAAAACCCACACCTGTATATAACAGCGGTGTAATATTGAACTAGGTGATAGGGTTGGAAAATACAGCGAAATGTTGATTCGTAAAGTAGAAGATAGCGGGGTTGACTGGGTCCACTTTCAATTCACAGACCTCTCAGGCTACCTGAGGCATATAACAATGCCAGCAAAGATCCTCTCCAACGGTATTGCTGTAAAGTTAGATGGTAGCAGTGTTAAGGGATTCACGGGCGTAGAAGAAAGTGACCTAGTCCTGAGGCCCGTGCCCGAGACGTTTGCCAAGGTACCATGGCAGAACCGGGCGGGCAGACTTATATGCGCTGTCTACCTTGGCGGTGAAAGGTTTAGTAGAGATCCTAGGTACACAGCGGAAAAACTAGACAAGCTACTTGCCGACACGGGTTTAAGGCTCTTCGTTTCAGCTGAACTAGAATACTTCCTGTTCGACAAGGTTACGGTGGTCCTTGACGCCTGGAAACAGAGCTTAGAGTTCACGAGTTCTGAAGCTCATTGGAGTTGCACTGCCCCATTCAATAGGCTTAAAGAGGGATATTACGCACCATACCCCAAGGACAGGTTCGAAGACTTCAAAATAGAAGTTGCTGAGATGCTTGAAAAGATTTTTGGCGTGGTCATCGAGGCAATACACCACGAAGTGGCGGGTTCCTCGCAACACGAAGTGATATTTCGAGGTGGTTCCGCGACATACTTGGGGGACTCCGTTCAGACCGTGAAGTACGTCATTAAAGCATTAGCACATAAAAAAGGATATGTCGCATCCTTCATGCCTAAGCCCATACACGGGGATAACGGTTGCGGAATGCATGTACATGTAAGTCTGTGGCATGGTGAAAGAAACATTTTTTACGACCCTAGTGACACATACCGTTTAAGTCAAGAAGCAAGGTATTTTATTGGTGGTTTACTCGAGCACGCCAGAGCACTGGCCGCGCTCACCAACCCCACCGTTAATAGTTATAAGAGACTCGTACCCGGTTATGAAGCGCCAGTATACTTAGTGTGGGGTAAGGGTAATAGGAGCGCAGCTATAAGAATACCGGGTTACGCGGTGACTGAAAACTCTACGAGAATAGAGTATAGGCCGCCAGACCCAGGCGCGAACCCCTACATAGCTGTCCCGGCAATCGTGCTCGCAGGGCTAGATGGAGTTAAGAAGAAAATAGACCCAGGAGACCCCGTAGAAGAAAACGTTTACAAAATGCCAAAGAGTAAGAGAAAAGAGCTAGGTATACGGGAACTGCCACGGAGCCTTGACGAGGCATTAGATGAGCTTGAATGCGATAATGAGTGGCTTAAACCGGTATTCGTAGATGAACTATTGGAAGCGTACATAGAGCTGAAGAGAGAAGAATCGAGGAGAGTATCGTCTTACCCAACCCCCTCCGAAGTCTTTTACTACATAGACGTATGAGGCAGCGTGCGGAGATCCCGCAATCATATTCTATATAACACTTTTATTACCTTATTACTGTAATAGAATTTGACTATTCTAAACTAATTCTAAAGGATTTATAGGCTATTAAACTAGTAGAAGCGTGTCCGGAGGCGTGTACATTTGCATACCACAGAGTGGAGTTCTAAGAAGAGGGCTGCATATGCCGAGGGCGTAGTATCGACAGTAGTAAACACCATCTTCTTCTTCGTGAAATACTACTTAGGTACATTGTACAACTCCATAGCAGTTACGGCAGACGCTTTCCACACGCTCTCGGACTCTCTTACCTCCATGGTGCTAATCATTGGCTATAGAATAGCCGATAAGCCGCCGGACGGGGAGCACCCATTTGGACATGGGCGTGCAGAGCTCATAAGCGGAGTAATCATAGGCGTACTACTCGGCGTAGTGGCGTACAATTTCATGACGGCGAGCTATGAAAAACTAGTGTCGGGTATCCCTCTCGAGTACTCAGACTTGCTTGTAATAGCACTCGTAGCCTTCACACTCGCCAAAGCCGGCCTGACAATGTGGGCATATAGGCTCGGTACTAGCCGCGAAAGCCGCCCCATCGTAGCCGATGCGTGGCACCACGCAAGCGACTCCGCCGCCACGGGTCTACTAGCGCTATCGATATACCTTGGTAAAAACTATTGGTGGCTTGACGGGGTCCTTGGCATCGCTATATCGGTATTAATCTTCGTGACAGCTGGTAAGGTAATTTATGATGCTTCAAGCGAGCTGTTAGGTAAAGCTCCGAGCAGAGTAGAGCTGGACAAACTTGCAGAAGTTATCCGTAAAGCGCATCCTCTTGCTGAGAGGGTTCACCACGTCCACTTCCACAGGTATGGAAATCACGTAGAGGTCACATTACACATGAACTTACCAGGTAACATGACGCTAAAAGAGGCACATGACATAGCCACATCGGTTGAAAAAGCTATTAAAAAGAAACTGGGCTACGAGGCAACGGTGCACGTAGAGCCGGGCGAACACGTGGATTAGACCGGGCTACCATAACCCACGGTACTTTATAGCCTCTGCTACGATACGGGCTTGGTGGTGGTAATCTGTGCAGAGAAAAAAGCAACTGGTAGTTCCCGTAATTACTGCGAGGAGCCGCGGTCGCCTGAGAGCTACCCTGAGAGAATTGGTGTACGCCGCTACAAGCGTGCTAGCGCTCTCCTTAAGTGCCCGGATCAAGGTAATAGCCCCATTCACTCCTGTGCCCTTCACTCTCCAGACAATGGCCCTCCACTACCTGTTGTTTATGCACGGTGCACGGGCGTGGAGGTACATAGCTACATATATCTTGCTGGGTTTAGCAGGGCTACCCGTTTTCGCATATGGCGGAGGCTTAGCATATGTGCTGTCACCGACATTTGGGTACATCGCCGGCTTCGTGGTGGGAACATTAATAGCTGGTAAACTACTACCGGAAGGGACACTATCGGCCAGGCGAGGGCTACTCGCAGGCTCAGCTCAATTAATGACCATATATGCCTTAGGCGCTTCATGGCTTGCAACGTGGTATGTGCTCGTAAGGGGTATTAGCCCCTTACAGGCGTTCTTAACAGCCGTAGTGACTGGAATAATGCCCTTTGTATTGTGGGATGCCGTGAAGCTGTGCCTAGCTATACCGCTCTCGCGGTTAACAGTAGCAGCCTACTATGCGCTCTTAAGGAGGCTTCGAAGTAGCTCGTTGTTAAGACAACACTAGCAACACATGTGCGAGCAGCGACTACAACATAGTGGGCTTCCCTGCGAAATCGGCGACAACTAGGGCTGGATCGCCTAGCTAAGTGGTTTAATAAGGTGAACGGCGTTTAAAGTTATATTGTATGGTGGGTGGTTCGCGTGAGTGGAGAAACCTCATTACCTCCTTCGATAGACCTCCACGAGGATATTTCCGCCTACTACCTCTACCACGGTGGTGGTCTGCCACTTGGTGATTTTGGCGAAGACCTACCTCGACGAGAGGCAGACTTACCAAAGTACCGCAAAGGCAACGTGCGTGTGGTATTCGCCGCGGTTTTTCCAGGCATTGAGAGTTTTAGCCCGGAAGAATCCAGAAAACTCATGGAGCTGTACGGTAAGTGGCTACCGGCAACGAAGTACCGCATACCTCAAGGTGTTGTATGGGAGCACTTTACAGTGTACTATAAGATGAGCGAAGTTTATGGCGTTAAAATAGCTGAAAGCGTCGAGGACATTGAAAGATGTCTAGCTGGAGAGGGGTTGTGCTTTGTACTGCACCTCGAAGGCGCGGAAGCCGTAGACGACCCCTACGACCTGACACTATTTAAGAAACTCGGATTGAGAAGCCTTGGGTTAACATGGAACTACATGAACAAATACGCCACTGGCTGTGCCGTTGGTAAAGACGTAGGGTTGACCACCGATGGCGAAGAGCTCGTAAAGATGGCAAACAAGTTGGGAATCATCATAGACCTCGCGCATGCGAGCAAGAAAACGATGATTGACGTACTGAACACGACGAAGAAGCCCGTTATAATAAGCCACGCGAACGTCCGCAAAATAGTTAACAAGCCCCGTAACGTCGACGACGAGGTTTTAGAGCTATTGTACAGGAATAGGGGGGTACTGGGGATCTCCGCAATAGGTAGCCTGGTATCCACTAAGCCCAGGCCAACGATAGATGACCTCGTAGAGCACTTCTCGTATGTCGGAGAGACATTCGGCACCGACATACTGGCGATCGGGACAGACTTTCTCGGGCTACTGGGTTTGCCGGCACCGGAGGGCTTTGAAAGCATAGATAAGCTACCGGCACTCTACCAAAAGCTCTCGGAGAAGGGCTTCACGGAGAGGGACCTATCCAAAATAGCATACGAAAATGTAGTAAGGGTCTTGAAGCAAAACCTGTAATGGCCAAGTCATTTCAGGACGTTTTAAACACGTTGCTTTCTACTCCTAATACTCTTTTCCGTGCAGGAGTTTTTACTAATTAGCCTACGGCATCAGGGGGGCTGTACTTGTCTAAACTTCTCGCTTGCAGGCTCTCCACCTATACCCCAGTTCTCCTTTGGCACCTCGACTACCACCACTTCAACGGCATTTCTCGGTATGCCTAGTTTTTCGAATATCTCCGTGATTCCACTGATGATCTTCTTCTTGGCGTCTTCTGAAATACCACTCCACATGTAGACCACTACTATGGGCACTCACATCACCGATGTTGTTACATTGTTTGAAGCGGTAATTAACGTTGTGACAGCGGATGCGAGCTGCTCGAAGGGTCTGGTGGTTCGGTTACGTTTAATTATTCCGGGTGATTTAAATTTAAACAAAGCACGGGGTATGCTCCATGGTTACCGGTAGGCGTGTTTTAAAAGGCATTCACCTAGTCCGCGGAAGGGTATCCAACATTTACATTGTTGAGTATGGAGGTGGCCTCATAGTAGTCGATGCCGGGATGAATGGCGACTCCGATGTTTTAGTGGAGTACATCAAGGACATGAACAGGAGCCTTAACGACGTGGAGTACATAATCGTAACTCACGCTCACAGAGATCACGTGGGCGGGCTTTACCCGTTAAAGGGCAAGACAAAGGCGCTGGTAGTAGCACATAGAGCTGAAGTACCGGCGATTGAAGGTGCCACCGGCATCAAGGCCGATTTAGTGGTGGAGGAGGGGGCCCTTATAGGCCCTCTCAGGGTTGTGCATACTCCCGGTCACACACCAGGCAGTATCTGTCTTTACGATGCCGAAACAAAGTCTTTGTTTGTCGGTGACCTAGTGTACGAGGAGCGCGGCGAGCTTAACGAAATACCACACCAGTATTCTCATGATCCCTACAAGAACAGAATCGCAATAGCGTCTCTATTAGATCTAGCTTTTGAAAACGTTATGCCGAGTCACGGAGAGCCGGTACTCGGCGTTGGCAAGGAAGCGCTGAGAAGGCTTGTAAAGAAACTGCTACTTGAAGTAGCTTAATGGCGTGTCTGAAGAGGCGGCGACAAGTAATGCACCACCCGCTACATTAAATAGGGAGGTGAAGCCTGTTTGAAAAACATAGCGTTGTTTTTCGACTACGATGGCGTGCTGGCCCCAATAACGCCGAGCCCCCTAAGTAGTGGTGTTTACCCAGAGCTGATATCGGTTATTAAAAGTCTTCAAAACGAGGGCTTTAAAGTAGCTGTTATAAGTGGAAGGGATTGCCCATTCCTCTACGAAAAGGTACCGGGTTTAGATGGCTATGCATGTGTATTTGGGCTAGAAGTGCACGGAGGAGGCTACGTTGTCCTGGACGAAGAGGTGTACAGAGGGGTTAAGCCGAGGGCAATCGAGGATCTCGCATCTAAGGTTAAGACCATTCTAGGCGATAGAGTAGGAGCCATCTTCGGCAGGACGCTAACTGGTGTCCCGTTGGGTATGAGTGTTTACTGGTTTAAGGATGCGGGAAAACCAGCCAACCTCGAAGTGTTCATTAGTGAAGCACTTGCTAGAGGTTTAGTGGTTTACGACATCGCGGAGTGGGGTAACTTCGCAGAATACGTTGACGTGCACGTGGCTAGGAGAAGTAAGCGCGAAGCAGTTAGGGTATTAAAAGCTCTCTTAGAGGTTGACACGGTAGTATATTTCGGCGATACTGCCAGCGATATACCCGCTTTCGCGGAAGCAGATGTTAGTGTACTCATTAGACACGAGTTCAACAAGGACCTGAACATCGAAGTAGATTACGTCATAGAGGTCGGGAGATTACCGAGCTGGGTGAAGGAGATGAAATTCGGTAAGAACTTGAACTAGTAGCGGCCAGCTATGCACGTTGATTGCTTAGTTAACAGGCTTTAAGCGCACTAGGCTTTATAGCATCTTTACGTACTTTTAGACATGGAGCACGGTGTCTCGTTGAAAGTGAAGCTCGCTGAAACAATCACCGCTACGCTCGTACTGCTATTACTTATGCCTACTCTGAGCGCTACTAAAGGCGTGGTTTTCGAGGAGCTGTGGGCTCAGTTAGATAGGGAAAGCTACTCTGCCTACGTACACTGCACGGCAATATCCAGTGAGGTGCTCTACGTGGTCGGTAACAAGACGGTACCTGAAGGTAAGAGTGTGGGTTTCAAACACTACCTGAGGGTTGAAATGAGGGAGAGAGGCACTGGGATTTTACTTGGCTACTGGGAAGAAGAGGCCCGAGTTACCAGTTCGAGGTGCATATTACGCGGAAGCACGTTGTACGTTGCCGGCGTATTCCAGCGCCCAGACCTCACCAGGAGTGTGGGGTTCTTAATGGCCTTGAGCTCGAACCTCACGCTGTTGAAGAAAGCACTGTTCGACTATGGTGTTGAAAGCGGTGTATTAGCCGTGGAGGCTGACGGTGAAAGGGTATACGTAACCACGTACGTACGTACCGGTAACAACGTGGAGTACCGGCTCGAAGTAGTAGACCCTGCCGAGCTGGAAGTGGTTAAAGGCGTCAATCTACCTCATGAAGGCAACGCCGTAAGGCTGAACCCTGTTACCAGGCATTTGTGGGTACTAGGATATAACAGGACCACCTTGTTTAACGAGGACCTTAACACCTTAATTGCTTTTAATGTTGGAGGGCTTACCGTGGATTTCAGTGAAGGGGGTTACGCGTACATAGTTAGAAGCGATAGTTTAGCTAAGGTTAGTCCCGAGGGTTTGGTGATCAAAGAGGCCCCGAAGCGTGAAGGGCCCGGTAAGCTCCTAGATATCTGCTACATGGATGGATACATCTTCGCGGTCAATCGGGTGCAGAAATACCCGGTGACGGGCTACCATTACTACTACGTCGAGGCATATAGTGGAGACCTAGAATTAGCGGGGTCCTCGCCATTGCGTAGCGCGAGGGGAACCGAGGTGTATCTAGAACCCGGAGAATTAGCGTGCAGTGGAGGTGTCCTCTACTTTGCAGGCTGGTACCAGTATGCTCAGTTCACGGGCTGGGCAATACTCGCACTAAAGCCCGTGGAGTTCGAGAACCTTACAAGCACGTTTACAGCCAGCCCCGAGGCCCCGACAACCAAGCCACCCGTCACAACCAGCTATACCGAGTTGACTACGCAGCAACCCCGAATTACCCTCACGCCTCAAGCTAGTCAAGTTGGTAGACCAGCCAGGACGCCAAGGTACTGGTGGGTGGGGTTGGCGGTAACGCTAATAGTGTTCACGATCATAGTGGGTCCTTCACTACTCAGCCGCAGAAGAGCGGGGAGCCGTGTAGCGGTCAGTTAAAAAAACTGTATTAGAATGGCAAAATTCACCTAGCTTTAGGCTAGCCGATGTGCCTGATGACTGTATGGGGTACTCATTTCTTTGCGTAAAGCCAGCAGTAAACGCAGTGACTATTTCCTATCATAGCCAATGGTGGCTCAGATCTCTTACATATGTCCATTGCATGTGGGCATCTCGGGTGAAATCTACAACCAGGTGGCGGATTAATTGGTGATGGTGGTTCTCCTTGTATTAGCATTTTCTTCCTGCTTCTAGTAATGTTGGGGTCCGGTACCGGGACGGCTGCTAGTAGGAACTGCGTGTACGGGTGTTGCGGGCTTTCGAAAACGGTGTCTGCAGGCCCCAGCTCCACTACTTTACCAAGATACATTACAGCCATTCTATTGCTCATGTATTTTACTACGGCTATGTCGTGCGATATGAACAAGTACGTTAAGTTAAACTTCTTCTGCAGGTCTTTCAACAGCTCTAAGATCTGCGCCTGCACGGACACGTCTAGAGACGATGTTGGCTCGTCCAAGACGATGAACTTGGGCCTAGTGATGATGGCCCTCAAGATCGCGACTCGTTGTTTCTGCCCACCTGACAATTCGTGGGGATACCGGTATAGGTGTTCTCTTCCAAGACCCACCACTTCCATCTGCTTAACGAGGAACTCTTCTTCATCCCCCACGTCAATTTTAAACTGCCTGATCGGCTCTAGCAGCGTGCTAGCAATAGTCATCCTCGGATCTAAGCTCGTGTGGGGATCCTGGAAGACCATTTGCGCATTTCTCCAGTATTCTCGAAGAGCCCCACCCTTGACCTTCGTGACGTCCCTACTCTCGAAGATCACCTTACCGGAAGTGGGGTCTAGTAACCTAAGGATCGTCTTGCCTAAGGTGGACTTACCGCAACCGCTCTCGCCGACGACTCCTAGCGTTTCACCTCTCTTAATGTTGAGGGACACGCCGTCAACGGCCTTAACCTTTTTCCTAAAAGATCCCCTGACGCCGAAGTACTTCTTCAAGTCAATGGTTTGAATTAATGTATCCGGCGAGCTCACCTGCTACACCTATCTACCTCTTCTCCAAGAGCCAGCAAAAAGTCTTGTGATCCTTCTCTATATCGAATCCTGGTGGGTCCTCGACTATACACTTTCCGGTGGCAAATGGACAGCGCGGGTGGAACCTACACCCCTTCGGGGGATTTATGAGCGACGGTACTACTCCTGGAATGGATTCGAGTTTCTCGATCCTCCTTAGCGGGTTTGGAACAGAACGTAGAAGTAATCTTGTATATGGGTGTTGCGGGTTGTAGAAAACCTGGTCTACAAGCCCTTCTTCCACCACTTTACCAGCGTACATGACGTACACCCTGTTAGCGGTCTCGGCCACTATGCCTAGGTTATGGGTAATCAGTATTATGCCCATCTTAAACTCCCCTTGAAGCCTTCTCACCAAGTCTAGGATTTGTGCCTGGATAGTTACGTCGAGATTTGTCGTTGGCTCGTCCGCTATTAGTAGCTTGGGCATGTTCGACAGGCTTATTGCAATTACGCTTCTCTGCCTCATACCCCCAGACATTTCGTGGGGGTAGTTCTTGACCCTGACCTCCGGGCTCGGTATTAGTACTTTCCTCAGTAATTCTACAGCGTACTTCAAGGTCTCCTTTCTACTGATCTTGGACTTGTGCGCGGTAACCGTTTCGTGTATGTGAAAGCCAATGGTGTAGAGAGGGTCTAATGCCGAGGTGGGGTCTTGGAACACGTACGCTATTTCATTACCCCTAATTTCCCTCAGCTCCTCATCGCTGATCTTGAGGAGGTCTACGACTTTTTTATTCCTACGCCTAAATAAAACCATGCCACGCTCTATTCTACCGGGGGACTCTATGAGCCTCGTAATAGCCCTGGTGGTAACTGTTTTACCGCAGCCTGTCTCCCCTACTAGGGCAACCGCTTCACCTTCCTTGACGTAAAAAGATACGCCGGAGACGGCGTGTACTACTCCGGCATAGGTGTAAAACCTCACCTCCAGGTCTACCACTCTTAAGACCTCGTTTTCGCCTAGGCTAAACGCCTCGGACACCGAGGCATCACCCCTTCTTCTCCTTCTCCTCGCGGTACTCTATAGCCCTCCTGGTTCGGGGGTCCAAGATGTCTCTCAGGGCATCTCCTAGCAGGTTCCAGCCAAGCGCCATTGTTAGAAGTATTAGGCCTAAGTACACTACGACGTGCGTACTTCTTTCCGGGAAGAACTGACCTGCCTTGGAGATCAAGAACCCCAGCTCCGGGACCGGTTCTTGCGGTCCAAGCCCGAGGAACGATAAGGCGGCTGCAAATAGCGTTGCCGTGGCAATATCAAACGTCATCATGACTATTACGGGAGACAGCACGTTTGGCAGGATGTGCTTGAAGAGTATGCTCCACGTGGATAGCCCCGATAGCTTCGCCGCCTCTATGAACGGCATTTCTCTAACTGATAAGACGCTACCACGTATTATTCGCGCGTAGCCCGGCCACCATACTATGACCATGGCGAACCAGATGGAGATCAGCGCGGCCAGCTGTCCGTACTCCTTTTCCCTAAGGCCGAAGAGGGCCGATAACACCGTTCTCGCCACGACATTCTCCTCTAAGAAGCCCCTAATTCTATGTGGAAGCACGGACGCGAACGCTATGGCCAGTACCAGTCCTGGGAACGCGAGAAATATATCCGTTACTCTCATGACGATTTCGTCTACTATGCCGCCTTTGTAGCCGGCTATGAGCCCAAGAACTATGCCTAGCGGGGCCCCGAGCAACACCACTACTATTGATATTACGAACGAGATCCTGAACCCGTAGAGCGACATCGCTGCCACGTCTCTACCCCACTCGTCTGTGCCGAAGATTGGTCTATCTGTGCACCACGGTGGCAAGCATGGAGGCTGATATCGTAGAGACTCGTCATATATTATCTTGTACTCCCAGTAAGGCTCCCACGATATAAACGGGCCTATAGCGGCTAGTATGAATACTACGAATACCATTGTACCTCCAAGCACGCCAACCGGGGATTTGCTGTAGGCATAGGCCATTAGCTCCCATTCCCTTATTCTAGATGAGTTCTTCTGCATCCAGCCTGGTGATACCCTCTCTCTGAGCCCCGCGTACAGCCATATAAGGCTCTTAAAGATCCTGTACACAAGCATTTTCTACCACCTAATACCTGATTCTCGGGTCTATCACGGCGTACAGGATGTCTACGATTAAGTTTACCGTAACGTAAATCAACGCTATCAGGAACGTGCACGCTATGATCACGGGGAAGTTTAGCCTCGTAATGGACTCGTACATGTACCTGCCTATACCCGGAATGTTGAAGACCGTCTCGGCTATGATCGCGCCGGACAGGAGGCCGCCGAAGTTTAGCCCGAGCACCGTTACGACGGGTACCATGGCGTTTTTAAGAGCGTGCTTCCAGACTGTGAGTTTGCGCAGTCCCCGGGCCTTTGCGAATAGTATGTACTCGGAGCTAAGGGCGTCGAGGAGGCTGTTTCTCGTAATTCTCGCGATGAAGCCTCCATTTAAAAGGCCTAGTGCTAGGCCCGGCAGGTAGAAGCGCTTGAATGTTTCTCCGACAACCCACCACTCGTTGCACATCATGGCCCCGAACATTGGTACGGACCCTATGGCCGATACTACGTTTCCGAGCACGGGCACACTGTTCGGTATCCCTGATATGAATTCCCTGCAGGCGAGGGAAACGTTCGGTATACCTGCAAGGTACGTCGTCCTGAAGTAAACGAATAGTAATAGTATCAAGAAGTAGTAGAGTACGAATGCGGGGAGCGAGCTACCTACGAGCGCCATTACTCTCACGGCGAAGTCTATTGGTGAGTCCTTTTTAACGGCCGCCAGTACACCCAGTGGAAGCCCTATCGCCACCAGGAATAAGAACCCGATCACCGCTATTTCAACAGTAACCGTGAACCTCGAATATATTTCTGTAAACACGTTTCTGTGCCTTACGGGGTCTTCCAGCTGCCCTGTAAGTAGTTGTTGCACGAAGAAGGTAAACTGCTCGTACCACGGCGCGTTAAACTTATACTTCTCCCTCACGCGTTCGAGGGTTTCGGGATTTAGTAGTTTCTCCCCAACCCACGCCCTGACGGGGTCGGTTGGAATGGCATATGCGATCATGTAAGTGAGAAGCAGGACCCCTATCAGGGTTGGTATAAACGTGACTATTCTCCTTGCAATGAACCTCCCCAACCCCACCTACAACGCCACCTCTGCATACCTTTACCGATATCTGCTTATACCTAATTGACATGACAGTTTATAAAGGTACGAAGAGGGGGTTTTGGGGCCGGTTTATCTAAATTGAACTGGAGTAGAGGTGGAAGGGAGAAAATAGGTACAGATGAAAAAGCCAAAATCTAAGGCTTATACCCGTATAGTTGCTCCCAGAGTGTCGCGTTCCAGTAGTACGGGTTAATTCGCAGGACTATGTACGCGTCTTCCATGTACGTTTCAACGTAGTACGGACCGGTTGACACTGGGTAGTCTTTTAGCCTCCTATATGTTGCGTCCTCTTCGCCTTCGATAACGTATTTAGCCCATGCGGCCGGATTCTTGCCGTAGTTGGATTCCCTTATAGCTGCCTCATAGTTTTCAGCAAGCGCGTACTCCATTGGAATGACGCTTGCCACAGCTGTTGTTAATATGTGTAGTATAGGTGAGTATGGGAATAACATTTGTAGTTTAACAACACCAGCTGTGGGGCCGCTGTAACCGAACACGGAGAGTAGTTCTTGTATGCTTTTAACTTCGACGCTTCTACCGTGGTATACTGCAATTAATCCCTGTGGAAGTATCCGCGAGAACTCGTCTTCGGTTAGTACCTGCGATGCGTTAACGTCAACGAAATTGTTAATCATCCATTGAGGTCCTCCGGGCAGGTTTAGTCTCACGGCTCTCCACAAGCTGAATAGCACGTCAGTGGCGTCGATCGGGTAGGTTCTCTTGTTCCATGGATCGTACGCTACGACGTTACCCCTAATTACGAGGTAGAGCTCCATGCCATCCTTGCTGAAAGCCCACGCTACTGCCAGTTCAGGTTCGGGCTCCGTGTTTTCATAGTAGTACGTTATAGGTTTCGAGTAGATCTGGTCGAAGATCTCCCAGCCGAAGCTCTCGTAGCTCTTAGCTGGGTCGAAGGTATCGGGCCAGCCGAAGTACGCCAGGACGAAGGTTGAGGGGTCGTTCTTTATGCCTAGTACACCGGTGTCAACTACGGGTGCGTTGGGATCTTCGTAGACGAGATCGTATCTTGCAAACTTCGTTAATGGGTAGTACATGTTTAGAACCCAGCTACCATAGTTTCTCCCGGTTATTGCCTGGCCCATCATTATCATCGGTGCTTCGTTGTTGAACACTATGACGGCCGCGTTTATTACAGCTTCTCTAATCTTCGGATCGAGTATTTGTTGGGATATCTTGCACAGGGCACTTGCAGGTATGTCTTTCCAGCCCGGTGCGCCGATAGTGACCATTGATACGGGGTTCTCCCAGTTCTTCGCTGTCTTCTCTTCATCTAATACATAGCCCACCACGAGTAGCGGTTTGTTTGTCGGTCCCGTGTACGCGGCTCCGGTACCTTGTGGTCCAATTACTACAACGTAGTTTGGCGTATCAACAACCCTTTCAACCTTGGATAGGTACTTACCAACGTCTCCCGGCGTAACGTTCTCCCAGTACTTCAAATCCTTGAACTCGGCCCCGCCCCATACGAACGGCATGAGGTAGTTATCTGGGTCTAGGTAGTCCGGTATCCAGCCTAGTAATGCTACGTCAAAGTTGAAGTGGTCTACTTTATCCAAGTACTCTGGCCAGCTGTAAACCTCTACGTAGACTTTAAAGCCAAGCCTCGTCCACTCGTTCTGCAATAACGCAGCGATCTGCGCTCTGGCCGTGTTACCTAGATTGTAAATTACTGTTATAGTGTATTTTGAGGGATCGAATCCCTTTCCTTTAAGCGCGTTAATTATTTCCATGGCTTTTGCTCTGTCATATTCGTACTTAACAATGTTATAATCAGTCCATCCTAGCATCCCCTTGGGTACAATGGTGTACAGCCTTGTGTATAGTCCTCCAAATATCTGCGAAAGAATGGTATCGTACGGTACGGCCCATGCAAGTGCCTGCCTAACCTCTGGTATGTTAAATGGCTCTCTCATCGTGTTTATGATAATATGCTGTATGGTTAGCCTGGGCTTCGCGGGGTCTGGTTCCAATACTAAGTGGAACCCATTAACGGGCGTTCCATTAAGGTCTTTCCACCTAGCAGGTGTGATGGCTGCTATGTCTGCTACACCTGCCTTGTACAACTGTATGCGCGTTAATTCCTCGTTAGCGATGATGATCAGCGCGGTTGTGTGCAACTGGTATTTGGGTGCTGGTGGCGGAGTGGTAGGAGTCGTGGGTACTGGGGTGGTTGGTGTGGGTGTGGGTGTTGTAGGTGTGGGGGTTGGAGTTGTAGGTGTTGGTGTGGGTGTAGGTGTTGGAGTTGGTGTTGTAGGAGGAGCCGCCGGAGGCATAGTCACAATAACAGCAGCCACGATAGCAACAATGACAATAATAGCTACGATT